>ERZ838827.364-NODE-364-length-61179-cov-33.567731_pt1 | contig 61179 bp, 53 predicted proteins | sample MGYA00519881_ERZ838827 | MGnify/ENA primary metagenome ERZ838827 (study PRJEB31850, sample SAMEA3708842) | human gut metagenome | biome: human gut; feature: human-associated habitat; material: faeces | place: China | collected 2014 ...
CATGACCGCCGCAACATGGTAGATGTAAAAAGTATCGCTATCTAACCCCAGCAAAGTTTGCGCCAGACCAGCCGTCATCAGTAAAGTGGACACAATTCGTAAATCCATGCTCCTTTGCATAATCTTCAAGCAGCTTCTTTTGATTGATTATACTGTTACTGTCGCCTGTGAGGTCGTCGTCGCGGGAAAGACGCTCGTATAGTGCGGTTATCTTGCCGTTGTCCGTTTTCTTTGCTTTCATTGAAAAACTCTCCTTTCTATGGGCGATTTCTTATCCCCCTTTCACAGCATATAGCTTCTGTAAAATGTTTCTTAGGTGTGGTCTTTCCTTCCTCAATCTTAGGATTCTGTAATGGATAAGACTTTCCGTTGGTCAGAGTTGCAATGCAGGCCAGCATATCAGCATTCTCACTTTTTTCTTCCTGTCATTTTCAGAATCTGTGCTCTCTGCACTGCCTCCCATGATCCATTCCTGAATCTCTCTCCATCTCTTTTCCCTGATGTTCTTTGCCTTTGCTCTGAATACTGTGTCTGCACAGGTAAATTCCACATCTACTTCATTTCTCACTGCCGGATCTCCCAAAGCCAATAACAGTCTGGCTGTAATCAGGCTCAATACCTTCTGCTCCACGGATGGCAGTTCACCAAACTCTGCATCTGCCACATTGACCGTAGGAATGATTGCATGTTGATCACCGACCTTGCTGTTTTTGATTACCTGTTTCGGATGAACCACCATTTTTCTGGTATATCCAAATTTTGCAGCCATCTTTCCTGCCAGATCATGAATCATGCTTTCCATATCTTCTGTGAGAAAACGGCTGTCTGTTCTCGGATAGGTTACCAGTTTCTTTTCATAAAGACTCTGTGTATAATCAAGTGTCTGCTGTGCCGTGAATCCCAGAAAACGGTTGGCATCTCTCTGCAACGCAGTAAGGCTGTAGAGCTGTGGTGCCTTCTCCTGCTTATCTGCCGGATCAATCTTTGTCACCTGTGCGACCTTTTGTTCCTTCAGCACATTCAAGATATTCTCTGCATCCTGTTTCTTCTCGAAACGATCTGATAATGCTGTAATGCCTCCGCAGCTGATAGACAGTCTGTAAATTGGTTCCGGCTTAAAGCCATCAATCTCTGTCTCTCTCTGTACGATCATGGCAAGTGTCGGTGTCATAACTCTTCCAACATTCAGTGTCTGTCCATACAGAGTTGAAAATAACCTGGTTGCATTCATTCCCACGATCCAGTCCGCCCGCTCCCTGCATAGTGCCGCCCGGTAGAAATCATCATATTCCCTGCCATTTTTCAGATGAGAAAAGCCATCCGAAATCGCCTGGTCCTCCATTGAAGAAATCCATAAGCGCTCGAATGGCTTTTTGCATTTTGCCTGATCATATACAAGCCGGAAGATCAGCTCTCCCTCTCGTCCGGCATCAGTGGCTTCCACTAATTCAGTTACATCCTCTCTTTCCATCAGTTTTTTCAGAATTCCGAACTGCTTTCGGGTTGCTTCTGCAATCTGGTAATTCCATTCTGATGGCAGATCAGAGCTTTGAGATTTTCTTGAATCTCTTCGAATCAAAGCAGTTACAAACAAAGATGCCCGTATTCAATACAAGCAAATAAGTTTGTACATCCAGCTCCTCGAAGATAATGGTACACGGCTTAATGAAAATATCACAAAACACCTTGATGATGATATCTGGGAGCTTCGCCCAGGCAATAACCGTGTTTTATATTTTTATTTCAAAAATGATACCTTTGTGCTTTTACATCAATTCCGCAAGAAAACTCAAAAGACTCCCAAACGTGAAATTGAACGAGCAAAGGCCGAACGTGATGATTATCTTGCCCGAAAGGAGGCTGAATGATTATGAAAACCTGGAATGATTATAAGGAACATGTAAGAACCGTTGATCCTGAAATTGGAAAAGGCATCGATGAAGTTGAAAATATTTCCTCCATCATAAGTGCCATGGTGGAACAGCGTACTTCTCTTGGACTTAGCCAGAGAGAGCTTGCTGCTATGTGTGGTATTCCACAATCATCCGTAGCACGGATTGAATCCTGCAAAACAACCCCAAATCTCGGAACACTGCTTAATATTTTTCAGCATCTCGGTTTACAGCTTACAGTAAGGCCTACAAAACCTACCGTTTAAAATCAAGGAGAATCTCTGCGAAGAGTTTCTCCTTATCTCCCAGTGGAACCAAAAGCTACAATCGCACGGAGAATCAGGAAATAGTTAATACTGTCGGTAATTTTCTCATCCCACTGCTCTTTGGAATACTGCTGCTCATCCATACACATATCCGATACAGAGATCCGATGTTTGGATAACATCCCCATAAGTGCTGCTTTTCCTAGGTGCCTGCTCTGCCTTTTCTGTATTGGATACAATCAATAATGATGTAATCATAAAATTCTCTCAGCTTATCCTACCATAGAACGAAGAATTTGTTCCCTAAACAAAAAAATCGCCCAGACTAGAATTTTTAATCTAATCTGAGCGATACTCCACCATGCCTGTTTTTTTCAAGCAAAAAATCAATGTTCCCTGCGGGAATCGAACCCACAACTAGCGCTTAGGAGGCGCTCGTTATATCCATTTAACTAAGAGAACAAATAAGGACAGTCTGAAGATTTCAGACTGTCCTTATTCTATCACAATTAGCTAAAACGGTCAATTGCTTTCTCGTTATGCCTACTGTAACTTGAACTTGTTGATTGCTTCTTTTAATGCAACTGCGATTTCATCAAGCTCTACTGTGCACTGATTTAAGTTGTGCATTGTTGCATTAACTTCTTCTGCGGAAGCGGTTACTTCTTCGGATGCAGCTGCTGTTTCTGTAGAAATAGAAGCGACATCTTCCATTCTGTCAATTACATTTCCTCTGCTGTTATCCATCTGCTCATTTAACTTGGCAATGTTGTCAAGACCTTCCGTTAAAGCGTTGATAGAGGTTGAAATTGTATTAAACAGATCCTTTGTATCCTGAATAGACTGGTTCTGTTCAGTAATAATCTGGTTCGTTTCATCAAGTGTCTTTTCTACCAGTGCAGACTTATCTGTAATCTCGGCAACAATCTGCTTGATTTCATCGGTTGACTGCTGTGACTGTTCTGCAAGCTTTCTGATTTCATCTGCTACAACTGCGAAACCTCTGCCGCTCTCACCTGCTCTTGCCGCTTCAATACTTGCATTCAGTGATAACAGATTCGTCTGTTCCGTAATCTCTGTAATGGCATTGGAAATGAAGTTAATCTTTTCAATACTCTGAATCATTTCATCTACAACGGACTGGGAAATCTTTGAATTTTCAATAGACTGCTCGCCCTTGCCAATTAAATCTTCTACAATCGTGATACCCTTGTTACTCATCTGCTGGGTTTCAATCGACATATCGTTAATATCACTGACATATGCCTTTGTTTCGTGTAATCTCTCTGCGAGATTTTCAACTTCCTTCGTCGCATTGTTCGTGCTTTCCGCCTGCCCCTGTGCCCCGATGGATACACTCTGGATTGCTTCAGAAACCTGATTTGTTGTTTCGGTTGTTGTCTTGGAAATCTCAGAAATATTATCTGATGCCTTGATAATAACCTGTGAACGTTCTTCCACATCCTTAATCAGTATGGATACATTATCAACCATTTCATTAAAGTTACCTTCAAGTTCACCAAACTCATTCTTCTTCTTAATTGGAATTCTCTGTGTTAAATCACCGTCTGCAACAGCCTGCATAACACTGTTAATCTTCTTGATTTCCTTTGTAAACATCATTGTTACAAATAATGCAATGACAATACCGATGATAAATGAAATAATACCGGATGAAATCGTTGCATTAACAATCTTATTCACAACGCTTGCTGTTTCATTGGAACTGATAAAACCAACCAGTGTCCAGTCTGTAATTTCATCTCTGGCTACTACAACGTGTACTGTCTTTCCGTTAATCTTTTCGTCAAAATCCTGAACATTGTAAATTTCTTCCGGCGACTCTGCGTTTAACTTACTCCAGAAATTGTAGCTGCTTACACTGTCTGAAGAATATGTATTCTTATCGTTATTTACAATAATCTTACCATCTTTGTTTACAAGAACCACATAACCTGTATTTAACAGACCGATGCTCTGTACATAATTGGTCATTTCTTCAAAATTAATATCCATGGCAACTGCACCATAGTTGCTGTTATCTGAATACTTGATTTCCTGTGAAACGGTAATGACAGTATTGCCCTGTGAATCTGTATAAGGATCTGTAAACTGTGCATATACGCTGTTTCTTGCAGGTGAACCGATTGTAGACTTATACCAGTCTTTTGCTGTATTATTCACACCGTCTTGTGTTGACTTTTTATTACCCAGCTTATTCTTTGTATTATCCCACTCTGTCCATCCTGTGATCAGATGTCCTGTAACAGTTGAAAAATAAGCTCTTTCAGCACCGTTTGTAACTTTAACGGAAGCAATTAATGCATCCTGTACTGTTGTTACATTCGTATCATAATCGCCCCTGTCTTCCAGATGCTTTACGGCATCATTTCTTGTTAAAAGGTCTACTGGCTGACTGATATTTTTCAGATAATTAGTAAATCCCATCTTGGTTTCCTGTAATGTCTGTACACTTGTCAGCTTCAAATTTTCTGTCTGGGCTGATTTTGTTGTTTCTATTGCCCTGAATGCAAGTATCAATGTTGGAATCAAAATTGCCAGTACAAAAAATCCGACAAGCTGCACTCCGATTCCACGAAGTTTCTTACTCATAATTTCATCTCCTATTAATATTCTTAAACTCTTATAGTTATTCACTGTTTCATACTAACACAATCTCCTATAAATTGCCATTTATTTTGCAAAATTAATATTTTATTAACATTTTATTAAAATTGCACTCTGCCCTGAAGCCATACCTGTCCCTTAAAACGCCGTCCGACTGCCGGTTCCCCCAGCAGATCCGCTTCGTTAATCGCCATACGGAACACCATATTGTTACATTCCAGTGTCATCTGGTAGACTTTCTCATCGGTATAAGTATTTCTTACCTCCGATAATTCCAGAATTTCCCCCATCACAGAATACTGGTCACATTCGACACCGCACGGCATAAATGTTGAATCTACGATGGAAAACACATCTTCATGGATAATACGGTGTGAGATTTCCGTATAAGTATCAATATCTTCAAGGGTCAGGCTCTCCATTGCCTGTTCATCACCCCTTTTAGCTGCCGCAATACGCCGTCTTCTGCTTTCCTCCGCTTCTTTATCCTTTTCCTGCTTTTTGCGGATTGGAAGCAGTATCATCCCGCCAATGGATAATGCCGTCATGACTGCCCGTTTACCCGGAACCGGATTTTTTACGGAAGCACCTCTTGTGTCCAGCAGTTCCGGAAGCTTCTGATTCCCTGCTGCTTTAACCAGATAATCCAGATAATCCATAATATTCTGTAAATAAAAAATCAGCGTAACCCCTGTCTTTGCCTCATCACAGACTGCTGCAAACGACTCCTTATCCAGATGCCGCTCTATCGTAATCTCATCATTTAGCGTTCCCACGCTTCCCATTAAAAATGGAAAATGATATTCATAGACAAACCGGTTTTCCTCATATCTTCCATAAATATAAACGCCCATGGATTCGCCTGCTGCTACCACCATTGAACCCCTGTTTAATTTTTGATTTTTCAGCACCAGCCCCTCATCAATGCACTCTTTTATCCCCTCTTGTATAAATTCTGCCTCAGCTTTGGAATCCATCCTTGAAAATCCAAGCGCTCTCATATATAAATTCATATATTATTTTTGAATAAACTCCTCTGCTTATAATGTATCGACAATAAATACCGTCAGATACTTTAACAAATCTTTTTCCACTTCTTCTTTATAATCTGTTCCATCTGCATATCGCAGCATACGGATTACCGGACGGTCTGTAACCTCCCGGTTCTGGCGTACAACCACACCGATTTCTCCTTCATTCGTCATGACATTCATGCCAACCGGATACACTGCTACCGATTCAAGCAGCTTATTCGCAATGGTCGCATCATATTCCATGCCCGTATGCACCTTGATATACTCGATGGCTTCATAAATCTTCATCTTCCGGTTACCGATTCCACTCACCAGGCTGTCAAAATCATCACAAACGGATACTAAGCGCACTTCTGCCTTTAACTTGCCATTTCTCTGCTGGAACGGAAAGCCTGTTCCCTTTACGTTTTCATGGTGAAGAAGAATAATCTCTTTTGCCGTATCGGACAGCCATTCTTCTTTTTCTACAGAGCTGTATCCATAGATGGTATGCTTTTTATATTCCAGTAAATCCCTGTAATTCATATCTTCAATACTAATATTCTCATACGGTACGCGGATATACTTTAAACCAATATCATGCAGAATCGCCCCAAGCGCCACATTATGTACCTGACGCTCTGTCATCTTCAGCTTCAATGCCAGAATGGTTGATAATGAACACACATTAATACAGTGTGTATACATATCTGTACTGACATTGCGGATTTCCGTCACATTGGTCAGGACATCATGGTCTGAAAGTACAGAATCAATAATATTTTCTGCCGCCTCTCCAATCTTTTTTAAATCCGAATTATGTTTATAAATATGTCTGTCAAGAATCCCCGCGACAATTTCCCTTGAACGGTCTGTCGTTTCATCCAGCCTGTATATTTTCTTTTGCTGCGGCTCTTTTTCTTCTTTCCGTTCTTTTACAATCTGTCCGCTGCCGGTCTGTTCTTTTACATATACATAGCCGATCCGCTGGTCCGTCAGCTTTTGAATATATTCTTCCTTTAACTCTGTATCGGACTGTACAAGAACCGTATCAGATGCTGACATCACAGGGACTGCCAGTATTTCATCACCTTTTAAATCTTTTACATCCACACGTATCATAATAACTCCAATCCGTTACTCCAATAACTTCTGCATATAAATTTATTCCTGTATACAGCTTTTATTTTTTATCCAATCCTTTTTATTAAAGATATCATAAATTTATATTTTTTACAAGACAAAGCGGGCGCCTAACTCTCATTTAGCGCCCGCTTTTTTTTCATTTTTTTAATTATTTATGCAATCAGATGCTGCGGTCAAAATTCCCCGCCTATGATATCTGCAACTATTCTTCTGTATCGTTTTTTTTCTTTTTAAAAAGTACAAAACCAATCACTGCCATACTGGCAATCAGAATAATCACGATGCCGGCCACCTTGCCAGATGAAACAGAATCACCTGTCTGAACCTGTGTTTCCTCTGCTGCATTGTCTGCCGCTGTTGTTTTTTCCGTACTCTCCGTATTCTGGATTGTCGGATTTTCCGGCTGTGCCGATGTTGTCGGCTGTGCCGATGTTGTCGGCTGTCCCGGTGTTGTCGGCTGTTCCGGTGTCGTCGGCTGTTCCGGTATTGTCGGCTGTTCCGGTGTTGTCGGCTGCGTCGGTGTCGTCGGCTGTTCCGGTATTGTCGGCTGTTCCGGTGTTGTCGGCTGTTCCGGTATTGTCGGCTGTTCCGGTGTCGTCGGCTGCGTCGGTGTCGTCGGCTGTCCCGGTGTTGTCGGTTGTTCCGGTATCACGGCTGTATCTTTATACACAACTGCGTAAGTTGAGAACTGACCGGTTGTAAATGTAATGGTCATATCATCCTGATTGAATTCAGAAGATAAAACAACTGCATCCTTTCCATGAACTCTTACAATATCATACGTTCTCTTCTTTGATGTATCCGTATTGCGAAGACTCTCAGGAACTGTAATCTTCATTGTCAGCGCCTCATTTGTATCTGTAACAACACGGGTACTTTCTCCAACTGCCGCTTTTAATACAATATCAAGATACATTCCGGCACTCTGTCCGTCTGATAACTTCTTTGCTATCAGTTCCTTCTCTGTATCTGAAACGGTTGCGGTAATATCTGCTATATGAAGAGATATCGCTGTCTTTGCACCATTGGCCGCAGACTTCTGTTCTTCCTGTGTCAGAACCTTCTTTACAATGTCATCGGTTGTTCCATCAACTGCAACTGCCGGTGTATTTTCACCTGCAACAACATCAATGCTTACATCGGTTTTACCGTTGTTGTCGTCATCGGTATCACCTTTGTTATCATTATCATCAAGTTTCGGAATCGCTTCGGTCTTTGTATCCCCACAGATTGTACAGGTATAAGTCTTTACACCTTCGGCTTCTGTCGTTGCTTCTGTTGTAACCTTACCTTCATCCCATACATGTCCTGTTGCCGGAATTTCTTCTTTCTTTGTGTCTCCGCAGACTGTACAAGTGTAAACTTTTACGCCCGCTTCGGTACAGGTTGCTTCTTTTTCGATTGCTCCGTCATTCCATGTATGCTCTGTATGTTCTTTATGTACATCATTGTAAGCTGTCTTTTCCCACTGCAGTGTTGTCATCGTCAGCTTTCCGGCACCTGTGTAAGGCTGTACCTGTGTTTCAAGGTCTGATGCTGCATACAGGGTGTAGCCGCTGTATGGAAGATTTTCTATAAATTCTCCTCTGTCCTGAACTAATGCCGTTTCGCCTTCTTTATGCGTGTTCAAAGTTATCTTTAATTCTTGTTCTTTGCTATCCAGCAGATACATCGTGTTAAATGCATTAATATAGCCGGCCTCACTGTCACCGTTACCACTGATTAATGCGTTAGTCATGCCGGACATATAGCAGTTTTCAAGAAGCATGTGCGCACCGCAGTTTGAAGAAGCGCCGTTGCTTACAATCTTCTGTGAAAATGCCGAACCGACTGTATTCTGGATATCCAGACGCATATCTCTTAAATCCTGTGCATCCATAATACAATTATAAACGTGTGCCGTACCAAAACGCAGTCTTGGCATTCTGTCCATTGAATCCTTGTAGTAATTGTTTGCCAGTGTTACGGTAATGTTTTTAGCTGACGTATCTGTATCGGACTGTCCGAGCAGATGTGTCTTTTTCTGTCCATATGCATAGTTATAAATCTGCTGATCTGTCATGCCCGCTTCCAGTAAATGCTTATAATACGGATAGTTGTCCGGATTTTCCTTCATGGCATTCATCATCGTATCAAAAAATACGCTGTCTTCACTCGCCGGTAAAAATTCACACCATGAAATGGTTACGTTGCTGCTGTCTGCTGGTGTCTTAACATCAATCACACCGTCATATGCTTTATAGAACGTACAATGGTCAATCCAGATATTGGAACTTCCCTTTTCAATTGTCATGTAGTCCCAGTCATTACGGTCATATGCGCCTTCAGTTTCATCATCCCACTCCCAGATTTCATCAAATTCGATGTTTCTGATAATGATGTTGCTTGAACCTGTAATATCAATGCAGGTATGTGTAATCTTTGCACCGTTCTTTGAGTAAATCGTCAAGTCACTCATATCCTGTAACTTTAACATGGATACACCTGTCTGTATCAGTGTCGGGTGTGTCAGCGGTGCAAGCTTATGTGCCGTAATAAATGCTTTGTAATTATTAAAGCCCTCAACCTCGTTCGTTCCCAGTGCAATATCACTTGTCAGTTCAAGCACGGACGGTCTGCCGCTTGCTTTTATACTCTGGATAGCCTGTAAAAATTCTTCGGCTGAACCTGCGGTGTAATAATCCTTAGAGGATTCCATTAATAATCCGCCGCCGGTTGTCTTTCCGCTCTGTGCGTATCCTTCGAGTACATATTTATCCAGTCCGGTATCATCACCTTCCATGCCGGAATAGGTATCGGATACGTATTCTTTCTCAACAAATTTGTTCTCAATACCGGTATTTACGGTTCCCACATATCTTCCGCCAATCATCGCTACGATTGTATATGGATCCCAGCCTAAATAACCGGTGGTTGTCATTTCTTCCGCCTTTGCGGATGAAATCTGTCTTCTGTTAATATTAATTGCATAACCCGGTCCAAAGCTTCCAAATTCAAAGAATCTTGCGCCTGCTGCCGGATTTCCGCTCATATCCGTATACGGATTTGCAGTATTGGCACGGAGAATTTTACCCATGTAACAGTCAATCCATGTAATATAGGCATCTGCTCCCCACGGTCTTGCAAGGTAATATCTGCTGCCTGAACAGCCCGTTTCCGAAAGAACACGGCACTTGTAAAATGTCAGTCCGTATGCCGCATCAGCTCCTGTCTTTGGAGCACATACATAGCCGGAATTTTTAGCTGCGCTATAACGGAATACCAGCTTACAGTCATTAAAGAATGCCCTTGGCTCATTTCCATAAATAAAGTCTACATTTCCTGCAATATAACACTTGTAATAATACTGTGTTCCTGCATTAGCACAAAGTGTATCCTGATATCCTAAAATTCTTACATTAACATACAAAGTATTTTCTGCATCATTTCTTAATGCATCGCAGGATTCATTGGAAAGCGAACCGTCACCAAGGTATTTGTATGTATTTTCAATGGTCAGGTTTTCTGCTGAAAATCCGGCTGCCGCCTTTCCGATGCTGACTGCACAGCGCTGGCTCATGTCACCGCCGACCCATTCTTTGGTATCATAATAAATTCTTGTCTTTTCACTGTCTTCACCAATGAGTGTAATATACGGTGATGTCACTGAAAGATGTTCTTCGTAATCGCCTTCTTTAACAAAAATCACAACGCGCCGTTCATTGGACGCTGCTACAGAATTGACTGCTGCCTGTACGGTCTTATAGGTTGCAATTCCATTTACCTCTTCGCCGTCTGTTCCATCATAAGCAGCATCAACCACTTTCTGATAATTCGTCAGATACACAAAATTAAAGGTTTCTCTTGTGATATTGCCATCTTTATCCGTGAACCGTAATTCCACATCATTTCTGCCCTGTGCAATCTCCTTATCGTCAAATGCAAAGGTTTCTTTGGCTTTCACACTCTGTGTGTCTACTGTTTCTCCGTTAATCACCAGTGAAACATCTGCCACCTTTTCAACGACACCTTCAAGGGTAATCTTACCATCAAATACGGTGTCATAAGACCTCTTTGTAATCGTAAATCCTACCGCATCATCCTCGTATACATAATCTCCCTTATGTCCGGCACTTGGCACTGCCCATACCGTTTCTGACGGATTGCTGTAGTTATCCAATGTGGTTCCAATGTAAGAATTGGCAACAATATAATAGTAATACGGCATTTCTGCTGTTACGTCCGTATCCTCGTAAGCACATTCTGTTGTCGTCGCAATTTTCTTAGCATTTTCCTCTGTTTCATCATAAGAATAACGGTATACATCATACGCTGTTGCATCATATACCTTAGCCCAGGTAATCTTTACTTTGTCTGCCGTTGAGGAAATGCTGACAACCGGTGTACTTAACGGTGCTATCACCGTAATCACATCGGTCTGAACAAAGTCATTGTACTCTCCGCTTACACCGAGTTTTCCGCAGACTCTGAAATTATAATCCCCGGCATTTTTCAGCTTATACCGGTATGTTGTATCTGTAATAGCCGTATCCACATTTTCCCATGTCTTACCGCCGTCATCTGATACCTGAAGCACATACATACCGTCACCATCTGCTTCTACTGAATTCGTCCAGCTTACGGTAATGTAATCTCTTGTTTCTGCCTGCTGTGCTGTTACACTTTCAACTACCGGTGCCGTACCCTGCGCATAATAACATGCATTCTGGTCATACCGAACCGTTCCGTCTTCTGCTGTATATTTCATATTCTGAATCACAGCCTTGACCCCTGCAAATACAAAACCATAGGACACGGCTGTATTTTCACGGTCTGTCTGAAGCAGCATTGTTGAACTGTATTTATAAACGATCTGCTGCTCTTTATCGTCTTTTGGTGTAATGCTGATGGCCAGACCTTCATCTGTCTTTACAAGTTCAAATCTGACACGCGTTCCTAAAGTCACATTTCCTGTCAGTGTACCTGCCGCACCCACCATTTCTGATGAAGATTTGGAATAAATCATCTTTAATTCCGTACCTTTGCGGATACCTGCCGTTGCAATGCCGTTTTTGTTAAATGCACCAAAGAACACACCGTTAGAACTGCTTGTGCCGCACTCTAAAATTGTCACATCTGCCGTGAGCCTGTTTATGTCCGCTGTTTCATCAAATCCAAAGTAGCTGACACTGTCACTGATACTTTCTTTTCCGGTTAAAGTACCACCTGTCTGTGTAACGACCAGTCTTTGACCTGTCGGCTGTACAACCAGTGAATCTGCCGTACCGTAATCATATGTCTTTGGCATTTCCGGCTGTTCAACATATTCTACGTCCTTTGCTGCATAGACAACGGATATTTTTGAAAGATAAGCGCCTCCCGTTGATACGATTTCTACCGTTCCGGCTTCTCCTGAATCATAGGTATAGGTAGAAACCGCCGTTGTCGTATCTGCCGCAGTTCCTCCGATTGTATACAGCGCATACTGTGGCTGATATGCTTCAACTGAAATCGTACATTTTCCGCTGACCGGCACGGAAATCTTTGCGCCTGTCGTAAACTGTGCTGAATTCGGTGTTGAACCGTTTGGTACAAGCTTACCTGTTGCTGCATCAACATAAAGTCCGTTATAATAACCGGTTGTTCCATTGATACTCTGCTGATAGTAATTTCCATCATCACTGTATACAAAGGACCAGCTTGTCACTTCTTCAAATGTAAGTGTCTGTGCAGCTTTTTTCCCTGCAACCGTTACATATAAACCACTCTTTACGCAATACGGCTGTGCAAGAAAATCTCCTGAAAGCTGTAACAGATACGTACCGTCTCTTAATGAGATTGCTTCCTTATTACTAAATATATAAGTATATCCGTCATCCTGATTTACATAGGTATACGTGATATTTTTACCGCTTAAATCCGGTGTATCCGGCAGCGTAAGCGATACCTGATACGTAGGCTTTAATGCTACCGTCATATTCAGTGTACTGTCTTCTGAATAGGTAACATTTTCTGCCGGTGCAGTCAGTTCATAGTCATTGACACCCTGTAATGCTACACTGTACGGCATATCCTTTTCGAGCTTTGCCGTATAGGTGTTGTTCTTTGTATCTACTGTAACTTCCGGCACATACTCTGTTTCCCCAGCTGCCTTAAACAAAACATCCAGGCTGCTGATATCATAATCATCAGCAAATCCGCTGATACTTCCTGTTACAACACAGGTACTTAATTTCACCAGCTTTAAATTTGCTGTAATATCTGAAAGACTTGCATTGCTGACTGTATGCGTTGTAACACCCGATGCAATCTGATATTCCGGGTCACTGACGGACAGTTCATATGTCATTTCTTCTGATTCAGCCGGAACTTCAATGGCATACGTGCCATTTGTAATCGTTCCTGTATAGGAAAGTCCCGTTGTCTGATTGGTTGCAACAATGGCTGTTCCATCAGGAATGGAACCTGTCGCTGTAACACTTCCTTTGATGACTGCCTTATCCAGTGTTTCACAGGAAATGGCAAGGGATTTGAAATAGGTATTGGTTAATACCTCTAATGTCAGTTCGCCCTCCTGTCCGTCTAAGTAGCAGACAATTTCCACTTTTCTGCTGTTAGCATCCTCCGGTGCCGTTACATTGGAAACACATTCTGCCTTTAAAAGTCCTGTGCCTGTGAGGTTTAAATGTGTACCGTCAAGCACTTCTGAAATGTCCGTTCCTGTACCGCCTTTGTATACAACAGCCGTTAAAACTGCCTTATCCCCAATGACCGGAACTGTCATCTTTGTTGTATTGTTTATCTGGATATAACTGCCGGACGGTGCAAATTTACCTGTAGATGCATCTACATATAAGACATCACCGTCTGTATTCGTATAAGTTCCTGTTGTATTCTGAATGGAACTTGTCGAATTGGATGCCAGTACACTTCCGTTGCTGTTTGTCCATTCTGCCGTGGTATCCCCACCGTCTGCAAAGCTGGCAGAAGTCACTGCAAGGCTGGTTGAAGAATCTGCCTGTACAGATCTAAAATACTCCTGCTTCTGCATGGTGAGTGTCACTGCCGACACATTTTTATCCGGTGTACCGGTAATCGTATAAGTTGACCAGTCGCCTGTTCCTGTTCTTGTGATTTTTACATTCTCCATGCCGCTTACAAGCACAGGATTTGCATTACTTTCTGTAATATCATAAAAAGATACGATTGTAAGCGTACAGGTCTTTGCACCCTCTACAACCGGAATGTCCAAAGACACCCCGCTATTTGCCAGAAAGTCACTATTCCTTTTTGTAAATGTGAGCGTTCCTGAAATCTGAATCGTATCGCCTGTATCATTGGTAAGTTTTCCGACTTTTACACTTGCCGCCTCGGCATCGTCGGAATCGGTTAATGTTGAATTGGCAGCTGTCCACGTTGCCGACATCTTTACTGCTGCAGCCGCCGTTACATGAAACAGTCCTTCCGGAAACGGTACAGCACAAAGAATCATGGCTGCCGCCATAATCATCGCTGCAATCCGCCGAAATTCCGGTTTTTTGCGTTTAATTCTGTCCATTTTTTTCTCTCCTTTTTTGTTTTTTTCCCTTCCTTAGTATCATTCTTCTTTTGTATGGAAATTAGCCTTATATAGTTCTAGAGTACTATATTCGACAAAAGACGACAACTGATTTTTGGCTGTATTTTAGTAGAAACCACTGATTTTATTGTCTTTTTGTAAATTTTCTATAAAAGTTTACAAAAGATAAGCCCCGCAGGAAAACAACACGTATATCACGCATGTTCACTCTGCGGCAGTCCCCCGATCAAAAAGCATTAAAATCTCTTCATTTTCCGGGAGCTTTAAAATCTGTGCCAGTTCAATCATCGTCAAATTTTTCATTGCTCTGCAATGAACATCCTGTCGTTCCCCCTAAAACAGAATATTCCTTAACCGAATGGGGAAAAACGCTGATTCCTGTCGTGATTGCACTTGCCGATTGGGGAAAATTACTGTACCACCAGGCGGGTGTTGACCTTCCCTGCTAAACACAATCCTGGCAGCGACAAATCCCCCGGAAAGATATGCCGTTTAAGCACATATCCAGCCGGGGGATTAAAAAATCCGTCTTATAATCTGTATTTTATCTCTTGATTAAATATTTAACAAATCGCTGTAAACCTTTAATGCGCCGTCCGTTTCATGCGCAAGCACACGCTTTGCCAGCACCTTGCCAAGCTGTACGCCTTCCTGGTCGAAGCTGTTGACATTCCATAAGAAGCCCTGGAACATAATCTTATTTTCAAAATGCGCAAGCAGAGCACCCAGTGACTTTGGTGTAAGGCTGTCACCAATAATAATGCTGGACGGACGTCCGCCTTCAAAATTCTTGTTGCGGTTGTCATCTGCCTTACCACAGGCAAATGCAACAATCTGTGCGGCAACATTTGCACACAGCTTCTGCTGGCTTGTACTGCCCTGAATTTCAATATCCGTGCCAATCTGGCTGTTTCTGAAACCTACAAACTGCAACGGCACAATATCCGTTCCCTGATGAAGCAGCTGATAGAAGGAGTGCTGTCCGTTGGTTCCCGGTTCACCAAAGATAACCGGACCTGTCGGATAATCCACCGGTTCGCCAAAACGGTTCACGGACTTACCGTTAGATTCCATGTCTAACTGCTGTAAATGTGCCGGGAAGCGGCTTAATGCCTGTGAATACGGAAGTACTGCCGTACCCGGATAGCCCAGTACATTGCGCTCATATACGCCGATAAGTGCATCTAACATTTCAGGATTTTCCATAACATTTTTATTGGCTGAAAGCTTGTCTTCTGCCGCCGCACCCTCTAAGAACTGTGCAAAAACGTCCGGTCCGAATGCCAGTGACAGTACAGCGCCACCAACGGCTGATGTTGATGAAAAACGGCCGCCGATATAGTCGTCCATGAAAAATGCAGCCAGATAATCATCACTCTTTGCAAGCGGTGAAGTTTCGCTTGTTACGGCAATCATATGCTTTGAAGCATCTAAGCCTGCCTTCTTTAACGCTTCCTTTACAAAGGATTCATTGGTTAATGTTTCAAGGGTTGTGCCGGACTTTGACACCAGTACGAACAGGGCATGTGCCACGTCCACTGCATTTAAAACTGCGGCGGCATCATCCGGGTCTACGTTGCTGATAAACTGCGCCTTCATCTTTAACGTATTGTTCTTCTTTGCCCAGTTTTCCAGTGCCAGATACATCGCGCGCGGTCCTAAATCGCTGCCGCCGATACCAATCTGTACAACCGTTGTAAACTTCTCGCCTGCGGCATTGGTAATTTCGCCGTTATGTACTTTATTGGCAAATTCCGCAATCCGCGCCTGCTGTTTTACGTAAAATTCACGCTTGTCCACGCCGTCTGCTTCTACTGCATTACCCAGCTGTCCACGGGTCAGCTGGTGAAGTACCAGTCTGTTTTCCCCGGTATTCATTACCGCACCATTGTAGAGTTCTTCAAATTTTTCTGCCAGCTGTGCTTCTTCTGCCAGTGCCTTTAACGCGCCAAGCACCTCATCATCCACCTGCTTTGCGGCAAAATTATAAGAAAATCCCTCTGCCATCGGTACACTGTACTTCTTTACACGCTCTGCACCTTCTGCCCCTGACATTACCTCTGCCAGTTTCACGCGTTTTACCTCTGAAAGTGCCTTAAAAGTTTCCAGTGTGTCTAAATTCTTCCATGTAGCCATAACCATGTCCTCCCCAACATTTCATAATAGAATATGCGTATTTCAGGTAAAATAGAAACATTCCCTGATACCTTTGATACATATGTTAAATTATACTCTCAAACCTATTGAAGTTCAATGTCATAAATCGTAAATTTAGATGCATTTTTATTTTGACCACGTCAGTTCCTGCGTATCTTTACTGTAATCAAATTTTCCGTCATTTTTTTCTTCCAGCGCCTTAATTATGTGATAGGTATATTCATTATACGGGGTCGGAATGCCTAGTTCTTTTCCCATCCGCATTAACGCCCCGGAAAACATATCAATCTCAGTGTGCCGTCCCGCATCTAAGTCCTGCAATGTCGAATAGCGTGTCTTTGGCGGCACTGCACTGCCGTGGGAAGATGACTTGTCGGCTTTTCCGATGTCAATACCCTTTGCCTGTGCAATGGCTTCAAGCTCTTTTTTCAGTCCTTCACTGATGGATTTCATATGCGTGCTATCGCTGTAACAGCCGACACCCGCGCCTAAGATTGCCTGCGGCAGGTTATTGCACACATTCAGGCGGAATTTGCTCCACATTTCTTCCTTAATATAGTCTGTTACACGGAAATGTATCTGCGCATTTTCAAAAAGTGTGCACACCGCCTGTACACGTTCACTCTCAAACGGCGGCTTGATTTCCCCGAAGATGATACCGATTGTCGTTTCGGGATTAAAGCAGTAACCGTTCTCTTCTTTGTGGGATGCCACTTTAATCAGTGCGTGCAAAATGTTATCGGGATTCACTTTCTGCGCAATAATTTCTTCGCTGTCTACACCGTTCATTAAACTCATTACGATTGTGTGTTCTCCCACCGCCTGCGCAATGCTGTCCAATGCGCCCGGCAGTGCGCCGTATTTTAACGATACAATTAAAAGGTCTGCGCCGTGCGCTTCCTTTGGTGTCCAGACCTCCGGACGGTAAACCTGTCCGTTAATCAGACAACCGTTTTCTTTTAAGCGCCCGGCGCGCTCCCCTTCCGCAATCACTCCAAGGCTAAGATTCTCTGCCTGTGAAAGTCCCCATATTACATAAGAGCCAACCGCTCCCGCTCCTAAAACCGCAACTTTTTTTATCTGCATATTAATCTCCATTCCGCAGGCATTCTAATGCCGGAGGAATCGCGGACTGAATTTATTCAGTTCTGCGATAAAAAGCGGATTTGTGACGCCTGCGGCACAAATCGCTGTGTGAACAAGCTTTCATTTATGGCTTGTTCACACTAATCTCCATTCTTACTTTTCGTCAGCAGCTTCCGGTACGATAAATCAATCGCAAATGCCCCGAGCGGCGCAGTCAACACAATTGCCAATACCGCAACCGTCAGTACCGTATCGCCGCACGCAAAACCCAGGGCCAGCGGAATCCCGCCGATTGCCGCCTGCACTGTGGCTTTCGGTGTATACGCAAGCATTGTAAATGCCTTTTCGCCTCTTTTCAAGCCCGTACCCAGCAGACAGACCCAAACGCCCGCCATTCTAAACAGCAATGCACCTGCAATCATCAGCAATGCACGCACGCCAACCCTGCCAAGATAACTGATATTGACCGTTGCTCCAACCAGCACGAATAAAAAGACCTCTGCCGCTACCCACAATTTTGCATATTTTACAGCAAGGCTTTTTGCAACGGCTTCGCGTTTTTTCTGCAATCCTACACCGATAAACATAATGGCAATCAGCGCCGAAAATGTAACCGGTGTTGTAAGACGGTCCTCCACTGCTGCCAGTAAAAATGAAATGCTTAGTATAACCAACACTTTCACCGTGTCCCGGATATGTATCTTTTGAAAGTACACCGCAAGCAAAACACCCAGTGTCAGACCAATTATAATTCCTAAAATAATGGAAACCGGAATATTGATAAATTTGATAACCGATGCGCCTTCTCCCTGCAACATTCCGGTAAATGTTGAAAACAGCACAATCACATAGACATCATCTACCGATGCCCCCGCAAGAATCAACTGCGGAATTCCCTCTTTGACACCGTATCCCTCGTCCATCAGTTTTACCATACGCGGAACGACAACTGCCGGTGATACTGCTGCAAGTACTGCTCCCATCACTGCGGCTTCCATCAGCGTAACACCCATTAGTCCCGGTGCTAAAATCAACATACCCACCAGTTCAAATGTCGCCGGTACAAAACACATTAAAAATGCCGGTCTTCCAATCTTTTTTAAACTGGCTATATCAAGTCCTAATCCCGCTCTGGTCAGAATAATAATCAGGGCAATTTTTCTTAAATCCGCTGAAATGCCAAGTATACTCTGATCCAGCAGATTTAACGCATACGGTCCCAACACAATTCCCGTTATCAGCATACCAAGCAGCCCCGGCAGTCTGATTTTTTTGCAAATCCAACTCATCGACATACCGACCAGCAGAATGAACGAAATACTCAGTAACATAAATTTTATTTTTCTCCTTCAGTCATTCATTGTTTTCTTAAATCCACTCACATCATACCACTACACGCAAATGTGATTCAACATAATTTCTTATGGATATAACTGCACGGCTGGGTTAAAAAAAAGGGGAGGTTTTTAACCTCCCGCAAACAGATTTAAGCATTTTTTGCCCTTCTATTTATCCATACATAAAAAATAACATTTAAAATAATACCAAATATCGTTGCCGCAGGTGCTGCAAAACCAATCTTTGTAAGGCTTGCATCCGGCTGAATACTCATATAATATGCCAGCGGCAAACGTACCAGCAGGGTCTGTACAAGTCCCTGCACCATGACCCAGACTGTTCTGTCGTGTCCGTTAAAATAACCGACCATACTGAATAACACGGCTGTCACAATCGTTTCGAGTGCAAAGCCTTTCAGATAATCGTAACCATTCTGCACTACAGCTGCATCGGTTGTAAAAATTCCTGTCAGCAGATTGCCCTTAAACAGTACAAAAACAAAAACCACGCAGCCGATTGCCAGACCTACACCCATACCGGCAAACATTGCTTTTTTTGCTCTTTTTTCGTTGCCTGCACCGACATTCTGTGATACAAAGGACGCCATAGACTGCATCAGTGAACTCGGAATCAGCATGGCAAAATTGACAATTTTACAGGCAACACCGTATCCTGATGATGCTTCCAGTCCAAGCCTGTTGACAAAGGCGCAGAGCGCCAGAAATGAAATCTGTGTCAGAAACTCCTGCAATGCAAGCGGCGCACCAACCTTTAATGCTCTCACACAGTGCTTATTAAACCGGAAATCTTTGCGGCTTATTTTAAACGGAAGCTGCCTTTTTACCAGTAAAAACAGGGCGAACACTACGCTGACTGCCTGCGCAAATACGGTTGCAATTGCCGCTCCGGCGGCATCCATATGCAGTCCCGCAACTAAAATCAAATCGCCTGCAATATTAATGACACACGCAACGGCAACAAACAACAGCGGCGATTTACTGTCACCCAACCCCCTGAAAATTGCTGCAAGCACGTTGTATACCACAATAAAAAAGATACCTCCACCGCAGATACGCACATAAACCGAAGTCAGTCCGACAGCTTCCTTCGGTGCCTGCATGAGCACCGCAATCGGACGTGAAAATCCAATCATAACGACAAACAGCACCACTGAAATAATTGTAAAAACCAGCATCGAACTGCCGATTAACGCACCGATGTACTGCGGCTTTTTCTCACCGATATACCGCGCAATTAACACCGTAATGCCCATTGAAAACTGCGTAATGACAAAGGTTACAAGATTGAGCACCTGACTGCCCGTGGATACCGCCGAAAGTCCCGATGTTGTTCCGAATCTTCCGACCACCAAAAGGTCTACCGCACCGTAAGCCGCCTGAAGCACCAGTGCCCCCAGTATCGGCACCATAAACGGTATCAGCTTTCCCAAAATACTTCCCTGCGTAAAATCCGATTTTGAACTATTCAATGTCAACACTCCTTTCACTCATGACCGCATAAAATTTCTGAATCGTCTGAATCATGCAGTCTGCTTCTTCCTCTGAAATATCGTCCAGATATTCTGAAAGTCTGCTGTAATAATTTTTATCATACTTCTCGGACAATTCCTCGCCTTTTTGCGTAATCGCAATATACGTGATTCTGCCGTCTTCTTTGGATGCATATTTATAAAGGTATCCCTTTTTTTCCATCTCCTTAACCGTCCTGGTCACCCCCGGTCTTGGCAGCTTTAACGCATCGCTGATGTCTGAAACCTTTACATCCGGACATTCCTTCTGCCGGTTATGAATCACATCCATATACTGAATGTATGCCGGTGTTACGCCCTCCGGCAGTTCGGGAAGCAGTTCCCGGATTCTTTTTGCAAGATAACAGGCATCTAGCATTCTTTTAATTTTATCTGAATTCATCGCCTGAAAACTCCTTTCTGCTAATTTTAACTTTCAACCCGCCGTTTTTAATTACCAAAGGTAATTATCTTTGATAATTATAATGACTTTGTTTTATTTTGTCAATCCCTTACCGTCCTCTCATCTTTTACAACCTTTATCTTTTGCTGTCCTGCCTTTTGCAGTGCTTTCACTGCTGTTTTGTCTTCGCCGCAGCTTGAATTTTTATTTGACATTTTACTTTGGTTGCATTATTATTGATTAGATTTCTAACAATTAGAATCCTAACAAAAGGAGTATCTGTTTATGAAAGAATCTCTACACTATCTTTTAATGTCTGACCACCTGATGGTTCAAAAGGCACTGTTAAACCGCATCAAAGATACCGGACTGACGTCCGGACAGCCAAAAATTCTGGATTACCTGATGCACCATGACGGTGCAATTCAAAAAGAAATTGCAGTCTTCTGCCACATCGAACCCGCTTCTTTAACCGTCATTTTAAACGGCATGGAAAACAAAGGCTACATCACGCGTCAGACAGACAACGGCAACCGCCGCGCACTGCATGTATACCTGACGCCCTCCGGCAGAGAATATGCCTGCCGGTTACAGCAGGAATTTGCAGAAATTGAAGCGCATATGCTGGAAGGGTTTTCGGCATCGGAGTGCCAAGAATTTCAAAATTTTTTAGAACGCATTTACGAAAACATGATGAAAGAAGGAACAAACAAATGAAACATCTAAAGGTAAGAATCCCGATGTACTTTATCGGGCTGTTTATTATGACAATCGGAATCGCTCTGTCGGTCAAATCCAATCTCGGTGTTTCCCCGGTCAGCTCTATTCCTTATACGATAACCTGTGTCTGGGGCATTGAAATGGGAAAAGCAACGATTCTTTTTCACATTGTACTGGTACTGCTTCAGATTCTCCTGTTACGCAAAAAATTTAAACCGGTTCAGCTTTTGCAGGTTTTAATTGGTGTTGTATTTGGATACTTTACGACATTTTGCAACTATATGGTGTCCTATCTTCCGACACCGGACAATCTGGCAATCCGCATTGTAATGGTTCTTGCCAGCACCGTATTTGTTGCATTCGGTATCTTTTTATATCTTCCGGCGGACCTGATTCCACTTGCCGGAGAGGGTTGTATGCAGGCAGTTTCTTCCGTGACCCATATTGAATTTTCCAAGGTAAAAATCGGATTTGACTGTACCATGGTACTCATTTCCGCAATAACCTGCCTGACGGTTCTGCATACGCTTGGAAGTGTTGGCATCGGTACGATTATTGCTGCCGTTTTGGTCGGTTCTTTGGTCGGCGTAATTAACCGGACATTCGGTAAAAAACGGGATATTCTGCTTGGAAAAACCGAAGCCGATACCCACAATACCGATACTGCGGCTTCCAATTATGTCATTACCATTTCGCGTGAATTCGGAAGCGGCGGACGTGAAATCGGCAGACTTCTTGCCGAACAGCTTCATTTTCATTATTATGATTCGGAGCTTATTTCTCTTGCCGCAAAAGAAAGCGGCTATACCCCGGAATATGTTGAAAAAAATGAGCAGTCCCTTAAAAATCCGATACTTCACGATTTCTTTGCGTGGTATTCCGGTCCTTTAGATAAATCTGAACTGCCAAAAGCCGACCAGCTTTTCCATAAAGAATCCGAAGTGATTCTTTCTCTGGCACAAAAAGAATCCTGTGTCATTGTCGGACGACTGGCAAACTACATTTTAAAAGATTTACCGAATACATATCATGTATTTATTTCTGCCGATGCGGCTTCCGAAGCAGCGCGTGCGGCAGTCCGCGACCATTTGTCACCAACCGCGGCGGCGGCAAAAGTTCAAAAAGTAAACCATGAACGTGCCGTTCACTGCCGTCATTTTACAAAAACCGAATGGGGCAATGCCAGAAATTATGACCTGTGCATCAAATCCGATGATTTCGGGGTAGAAGATACCTCAAAAATTATTGCGGAACTGTTTCACAAGAAAATGAAGGCGGAATAACACAGCTTACAGCCGATACAATCCTTTCCGACATTGTAACCTGTACGGATTTTTCTCAAACATAATGTCCAGATTCTTTTTTCTGACATTTTTTACTTTTCTACGCAGGGGCACCGCAATTTTATCCTTTGTTCCCGCAAGTGCGATATACTGCTGGCACATCAGCTGTTTGTAAAATGCTTTGCCCTTTGCCGTCGGAAAAAAGATGCCGCTTTAACGATTCAATCATCGCCAAGGCGGCATCTCTGTACATTCTTTTTTTACACGTTCTTTTACATTTCTTCTTTTGCAATCCACATATCCGTATCTTTTTTCACATCGGCAAGCGTAATCGCCGCCAGTTCCTTTTCCATGGCGCTCTGCACCCGCGCCAGCTTATCGTCCAGCACATGATGAATATTTCTTCCGACCGGACACAGGCTGTTCGGATTCTCATGAAAATGAAACAGTTCTTCGTCCGGTGTACATTCCACCGCCCGGTAAATATCTAAAAAAGTGATTTCATTTAACGGTCTTGTAATCGTCACACCGCCGGTTCCTCTGGATACCTCAACCAGCCCCGCCGCCTTTAACTACTGTAAAATTTTTCTTACAATCACGGGATTTGTTCCGATACTGCCCGCCATAAAATCACTGGTCATTTTCTGTTCCGTAAATGTATCAATACAGGCAAACATATGAATTGCCATTGTAAATCTGCTTGAAATCTGCATCTGCACTCCTCCGTTTCCGCAATAAGCATACCATGTGGCTGATGTAATTTCAATGGTTACGTCGCTATAATCCAAATAGCTCCGGGTGGCATGACAACGCATCTTCCTCCGTAATCTCCCGGATAACCCGGCACGGAACGCCTGCCGCAAGGACACCTGCCGGAATATCGTGTGTGACCACACTGCCTGCACCGATAACCGTACCGCTTCCAATCGTGACACCGCCGCACACTGTTACATTTCCGGCAAGCCAGCAGTTGTCCCCGATTGTAATCGGTCTGGCATATTCCCGGTCTGCGTATACACCATCTGCACGCCGGTACATATTTCTGTCCTGAAACCGAAACGGATGTACCGGTGTCAGCAAAGAAACATTCGGTCCGATAAATACATCATTCCCGATTTTTACCGGTGCGCAGTCCAGACACGTGAAATTAAAATTTGCATATGTATTCTTTCCAATTTCCGTAAAACAGCCGTAATCAAACTGGACAGGACCCTGTAAATACACATTTTCACCCATATGCGGTATAAGCTCATGCAATAAATCCGTTCTCTGCGCATCTGTTTCAAAACAGTCATTATACTTTTTGCTTAAAATATGCGCATTCTGACGAAGCTTTAACAGTTCTTCATCTGATGGGTCGTATATCTGTCCCGCGAGCATTTTTTCTTTTTCTGTCATAATTTTTCTACAGCAGGCTCTTTCTTAATTCAGCGCCGTCTTTTGCACTTAAATAAGCCGGGGCAATGTCAAATACTGTCTTACAGCCTGTCTGACCTTCCTTGTACAGACGGTATGCCGCTCTTGCGTAAGCCACGATAACACAAGAGGTAAATTCAGGATTAGAATCCAGTTTTAAGCTGTATTCAATCACGTGCTGGTTTTCTTTATTCCAGCCGGTCTTTCCGGAACGGATTACAAATCCGCCATGCGGAATACCACTGTGCTTTTCCTTTAATTCTTCTTCGCTGATAAAATGTACCGTTGTGTCATAATCTGCAAAGTAGTTCGGCATATTTTTAATGGTTTCTTCTACCTTTGCCGCATCTGCACCTTCTTCAAGTACCACAAAGCACTCTCTTGTGTGCTTCTGTCTTGTAGTAAGCTGTGGATTTTCTCCGTTTCTTACAGCTTCAAGTGCCGCTTCCACAGGAATTGTATACTGCTTGCCGTCCTTTACGCCTTCTACGCGGCGGATTGCATCAGAATGACCCTGACTGACCCCCTTACCCCAGAATGTATAGTCCTGTCCGTCCGGTAAAATTGCATTTGCATACATACGGTTTAATGAAAACATACCCGGGTCCCAGCCGACTGAAATAATGCCGACATGTCCGCTTTCCTTTGCCGCTGCATCTACATTGTCAAAATGCTCCGGGATTCTTGCGTGTGTATCAAAACTGTCTACCACATTAAACAGCTTTGCATACTTTGGTGTCTGCTCCGGTAAATCCGTTGCACTACCGCCGCACAGAATCATGACGTCAATCTTATCCTTCCACTGTTCCACATCATCAACGGAGCATACTGCCGCACCCTCTGTCAGAATAGACACCGTTTCCGGCGCACGTCTTGTAAATACAGCCGCCAGTTCCATATCCGGATTCTGCTTAATTGCACACTCTACCCCTCTGCCGAGGTTTCCATAACCTAAAATGCCAATTCTCATCTTTGTTCTCCTTCTATTATAAATAGTCTTTATTTATTTTACTTTTTGTGTCCGTAACTGTCAACTGCCGTTGCTTTCTGCTTTACCTTTTTAACAAATGTGTTTTTATAAAGAATCCCTGTACTTTTCCTTCATAGAATCCCAATCCATAATTAATACATAAAACACTTTTCCGTAATGACCGCTCTCCACAATTCTGCCATGGTCAAGCACCTTAAGATAGGTACCATCTTTCTTTTTCAGATAAAAATGCACATAATCATTACACTGCCCTGTTCCAATCTGCTGCCAGATACTCTGCTCCACACCTTCTCTTTCGTCCTCACGAATCAGACTGCGGAAACTCCGCTGTGTATATGTCATAAATTCCTCAATATTTTCACAGCCTGCCAACCGTATTAATTCACTGTTTGCAAATAGAATTTCATCATCCGTATAGTCTGCCTTGTAAATAATAAAGGCTCCCGGAAGATTTTCTGAAATATCCCGCAGTGCAAATCCAAGCTGTGTACGGACTTCTGAATCAAATCCCTCATCATATACCAGGCTTCCCTTTTTTCCACGCAATTTCACCTCATAAAGTGCCGCATCGGCACAGTGCATTAATTGCAGCTGCGATTTTGCATGAACCGGATATTCTGCATATCCAAGCGAAATGTTAAATGCGCGTTCCTCACCTTCATAAACAAAGAAACGCTTTTGTTTTGTAAACTGTACCAGTTTTTCTTCTGCTTCTTTGCAGGTGCAGTCCGGCAGAAAAATGCAGAACTCATCACCACCGTTTCGACCAAGCACCGCATGCTCTGGAAAAACTTCCGCATGCTTTCCGCGAGAATCTGCAGTGCCTTATCCCCGGAAGCATGTCCGTAAATATCGTTAATCAATTTAAAATCATCAATATCAAACTGTACACCGACACAGTGCTTTTCGGGATACTGTTTCATATATACTGTCACATGCTTATCAAAACCGTGACGGTTATAAATACCTGTCAAAAGCAGCACTACCAACAGTCCACCGCCAAAAATACTATATAAATAGCTTTTTTCCACCCAGCCGTTCTGCGGCATAACTTCAAGCTTCCGAACACTGCCGCCGATTTCAAATGTATAGGAAACCGGAGCACTGATACTTCCGCCTGAACAATCCACAACCTCATATGCTTCTTCCCAAGGAGAACCTGTCTTGGATAAGCAGTACTGATATCCAAAATCTGAAAGCGATTTTACAGAATCTGAAAAAATTTCCGGCACACGGATAATCACAATCGTAAATCCCCAAAAAAACTCCTGTCCGCTTTCATCCTCCAAATAAACCGGTTTTCTTACGGCAATCCCGTAACCACCCTGTTTTAACTGAAAAGGTCCCTGCATAATCAGCACATGATTATCTCTTGCATAACATGAAATTTTTCCACGAGCTTCATCATGAATCAGATCCATTTTTTCTTTATACCACGCATTGATTTACACCTTCAAACCTATCCATCTTCTATTTACTGTGAGTATCATTCTACAAAATATCCACTACAATATCAATAAGATATGCCCTGTTTTCCCGTCTGGACAATGATTTAAAGGCAGCTTCTGCAAATTTTTCAAGCAGTTGTGTATAAAGCTCTGCGGCATTCCAAACAGATACTGGAATTTTTCCGTAACACCATGGGGAAGATACTCTTTCCTATTCTCTGCTCATTTTTCTTCCTTTACGATAAAGTTTTTCTTTTATTTTATCTTATCGCAAAGAAAATTGCTAACGGAACCGTAGACTTTACATACAACGGCATGGCTCAAAATGAATACGGCTGGTGGAAGATTACAAACGGAACGGTAGATTTTTCTTTTAACGGAATTGCTTCTAATCAGTACGGTTACTGGGTAATTGCAAATGGCGGTGTAGATTTTAGTTATAACGGTGAATACACCTATGGTGCATATACCTATAATGTAGTTAACGGATATGCAATGTCTGACCATGTTCACACTTGGAATCCGATCTACGGCTACAGACAGGTTGATGAATACGGTGAAGTGCCAGTATACGATGTATCGTTTTATGAAGATGATTCAGATCAACTGGATACGTTTCACAACAATACTTTCAGATTCGGGACTTTAACCCGTTAGAAACGTGCGCCGCCAGGCGCACAATCAAAAATGCAAGGCAAATAATCACCCTGCATTTTTTGAAATATCATCTATTTATGTACTTGAAATTTACTGATATATGTAATAGAATATAAGAGAAGTAAATTTACATCTATAAAAAGAGTGTTACCCGTATAGCAAGACGGTTGCTCTGAAATTAAATAGTTAGCTTAAAAAAGTAACTGTAATTCCTTTGCCGAGGACAGTTACTTTTTTGCTTTATGTATATCTTTACCGAGCATGTAACCGGCACCGCCACATAATGCCACGAGTGCAATCAATGCTTCATATGATAAAGTTACCATATGCAAAATCTCCCTTCTGTAACTACGGCACAATTTACCATATATGTAAACTGGGCTTGTACTCCCAGATTGGAGAGAACCGTCCTACCGTTTTTGAGTAACACCTAAATATCAATATATCATAAGCGACATTTTATGTCAAAAAAATACAGGGTAAATCACCCTGCATAAAAAGTTTAGGATTATAATATAATGATTCTTCTACTGTAACAACCAAAGAAGTTCCTAAAGAAACTGCTACTGTGACATCTGAGATGTCCATTACAACGGTCGATGGTTTTGTCTGCATCGCGGATTTTGCCGCATTAATCTGTGGCAGTACATCCATACATTTTCTCATCTTCTATAAGGTTATCCATCAATTCTTTATACCGCACCGCATCCAGGGGAAGGTCAACACGAATCCCTTTACATGCCGAATAATATGCCCCCGCACAAAGCATCAGTGAATGAAGCCCTTCCGCACCTTTTGCCACCAGACAGCCTTCGTCGTGTTTTAAGGAAGCCTGTGCAAATTTTTCAAGCAGTTGTGTATAAGGCTCTGCTGACTTTTCATACATAATTTTTTCTTCCGTAAAATGCAGATGCTCTCTTGAGTTGACATCTTCTGTTTTTATATATTTTTCAATATCATCAAACCTTGTAATTGACAGCGTGTTATCCTCCAAAAGCAGTCTTGCCTTTGTTCCTATAATTTCCATTCTTTCTTCACAACAGGCCTCTCCCGTGGTTAAAATAAATGAAGCGGTCATACCCGTATCGTATTCCATCACAATCGTATCTTCATCATCAACCGCAAACGGATTGTATTTGCCAAAAGGAATCACTGCAAACAATCTCTGCGGCATTCCAAACAGATACTGGAATATATCCAGAATATGCTGTCCCTGATTAATAAGCGCTCCGCCGCCTTCACCTGCAAAGCTGCTTCTCCACGAACCGGACTTATGATAATGTGAAGTTCTTAAATATCTGGAATTGATAAGACTGACCCTTTTTAATTTCCCTATTTCGCCGAAATCTATCATTTCTTTTATCTTCATATATTTAGGATATAATCTCTGGTGAAAAACCAGCCCGTAAATTCTGTCATTTTTTTCTGCTGCATCATTCATTGCAAGTGCTTCACCAATATCTGCCGACGCCGGTTTATCACATAAGACATCTTTTTTTAATTCAAAAGCTCTGACCGCCAGTTCCTTATGGGTCTTATGGGGTGTTGCTATAAGCACCGCATCAAATAAAGACGGGTCTGATTCTGCTGCATGAAACAATTCATCTGCACTTCTGAATATCTCCACCGGCTGTCCGTCAACATTTACAAGCGTTTTTCCCCATGCTATCTGCTCATCCCGCCTTATAACAACAGCTGCCAGCTTCATATGTAAAACTTCACCCGATACAATCATCTGTGCATACTTTTTCCCCATATTTCCTACACCTATCAGTGCCATTTTTAATACTTTATCCTGCATATTTTCCGCCGTCCTTCCTTATCTATATCATGTATATCCCAATATTCTTATTCCTTAATCCGTTTTATATCACTTCTTATACATTTTCCCGTCTGTACTGCCTCTTTCAGCAATATAGCGGCATACGCATCTGTAATTGCATCTTCTGCGCTGTACGGTGCAGGCGCTTCATCCCTATTATATAACGCCGTTTTTACCATAAGTGTGGCAACCGCCGTTTCATCTTCTGATAAACCGCGCAGTCCCCAGTGGGGTTCATATAATACTTTTCCCGCGCAGGATATTTTTTCTACCTCATAAATTTCTGACAGATTTGGATTCGGATTATCCGCCCGGGTAATATGAAAATCGGTTATAATTTGATCCGCCTGCCCTTTGTTGTTCTTATCCAGATAATAAATGCGGTCATCTATCATTTCACCCCGTACCCCCTGCACTTTAACGGTATTTTTACGGATAGGGGATCTGTACTGTTCAGAATCAAAGTCATACCATGCCGTCTTACCGCAGTCATATTCAAATGCCGCAACACACCTTTTCTTATTGGCAATTCTTCCGTCCGTAAACTGCTCATATCTTGTAAGCGTTTCTGTTGTTGGAAATTCATACATTTTACCTGATACCTTAAAATTTTCATCCGGGCGGATTCCAAGATAAGCACGCATAAGACTCACTCCGTGATATTCATGCGCAAGTGAAATATTCATACAGTTTACATCGCCTATAATACCGCTGCCAATCAGTCTAAGTGCTGCCTTATTGGATGGATATTCCCTGTACTGTTCTGCAACAACCTGCTTTTTACCGGCTTTATAATATCCGTAAAGCTTCTTTAGTGCTTCTATATCCAGCGCGGCCGGTGTTTCAGAAAGAACTGTTATGCCTCTGTCCATCCACTCCACCGCCACATTGCATATCTCCGCTTTATTCACCGCTATAACGGCAAAATCCGGTTTATATGCAGCACATTCCTCTTTTGATGTTGTGGTATGTATCTGATATTCCCGCGCAATCTTGTCTGCCTTTTCCTGCGTTCTGCAATACACCGCATCCAGACAGAATATATCCGGCATTGCCTTTGCAATTCTTACATAATAAAGGGCTCTCCAGCCCGCTCCAATAATGATAAAATGATACTTTCCCATAATAATCCTCATTTCGCATGCATCACAAAGTGCTGTGTGAAAAATAAGCGCATCAGCGTTATTTTTCACACTACTTCCCATTTGTTTTATTATAACCATTTTGTCTTTTAACAAATACTGAAATCATTGTGGATTACATATCTTTTACATAAAATTTTTATTATTCGGCATTAAACACACACACCGGCAGTAAAAAACAGAGCCGGATAAGACTGCGCTGTCTTATCCGGCTCATGATATTCATTGTCTATCAGAGGTCAACATCTTGTCATCCTTTTTAAGCATCTATTCCTCAATCCGTATCTGACAGCCCCTCATTGCATCAAGTGCTGTCTTATGGGACTGTGGTGTAACTCCTGCACAGCATCCGGCATCTACACTGATTTCTACTTCAGGGTTAAATGCCTTTATCGTCATTGCATTGCTGATGACACAGATATCTGTACAGACACCGATAAGCTCCACTTCTGTATATCCCTGTTTGCGAATCCATTCTGCCAGTCCTGTTGAACCAAACGTATTTTTTTCAAAATGTGTCTTCTCCTGAATGTGTTCTAATTCAGGAATCAGTTCCCAGCCCGGTGTTCCTTTTATACAATGTTTCACAGGAAGCTTTCTGCCTTCCTGTGTGTCCGGATAATCCTCTCCGTGTGTATCCAATGTATACACAATATCTGCATCGGTGTGATTTACCTTTTTAACGACATTAGAAACTACCGCCCGGCATTGTGCATTGCCTAAAGCACCGGTAATAAAGTCATTCTGCATATCTATGACTGCTAATAGTTTTTTACTCACACGAACCCTCATTTCTGAGCAACTTGTTGCGAAGAGGCGGTGAGAAATTCGCGTAAGCGATTTCTCATCTGCCATCATAGCTATTTGTTTTTGCTCAGAAACAAATAGCCGTGTGAACAATCAGCACATCAGTGTGATTTTTCACACTAACCTCCATTCCACAGGCATTTTAATGCCGGAGGAATCGCGAACTGAATTGATTCAGTTCTGCGATAAAGGCAGCTTTGTGACACAGGTGTCACAAAGTGCCGTGTGAAAAATCTTAGATTTAAGGATTTTTCACACAAACCTCCATTCCGCAGGCATTTTAATGCCTTTTCTAAGAATTTCCCCCTGTACGGTTACATACGGTACTTATCGGATTTCTGTCTTTCCACCCATATATGGCTGAAGCGCCTTTGGAATCTTTACGCTTCCGTCTGCCTGAAGGTTGTTTTCCAGAAATGCGATTAACATTCTAGGTGGTGCAACAACTGTATTGTTTAATGTATGTGCAAAGTACTTCTTCTTATTTTCATCCTGTACTCTGATTTTTAAACGTCTTGCCTGTGCATCTCCTAAGTTAGAGCATGAACCAACTTCAAAATACTTCTTCTGACGAGGTGACCATGCTTCTACGTCAATAGACTTCACCTTTAAATCTGCAAGGTCGCCAGAGCAGCATTCCAGTGTTCTTACAGGAATATCCAGTGAACGGAATAAATCTACGGTATTCTGCCACAGCTTGTCAAACCACATCTTGCTTTCTTCCGGCTTACACACAACAATCATTTCCTGCTTTTCAAACTGATGGATTCTGTATACACCACGTTCTTCAATACCATGCGCACCCTTTTCTTTTCTAAAGCATGGTGAATAACTTGTTAAAGTCTTTGGCAGTTCAGATTCCGGTGTAATTGTATCAATAAACTTACCAATCATGGAATGTTCGCTTGTTCCAATCAGATATAAATCTTCGCCTTCAATCTTGTACATCATGGCATCCATTTCGTCAAAGCTCATAACGCCTGTAACAACGTTGCTGCGGATCATAAACGGCGGAATACAGTAAGTAAATCCTCTGTCAATCATAAAATCCCTTGCATAAGAAATAACAGCTGAATGAAGTCTTGCAATATCTCCCATTAAATAATAGAAACCGTTACCGGCAACCTTTCCGGCAGCTTCTAAGTCGATACCGTTAAACTTCTCCATAATATCTGTGTGATATGGAATTTCATAATCCGGCACAACCGGTTCACCGAACTTTTCAATTTCAACATTTTCACTGTCGTCTTTTCCGATAGGAACGCTTGGGTCAATGATGTTCGGAATGGTCATCATAATTTCCTTTACTCTTGCGTTTAATTCACTTTCCTTTGCTTCCAGTTCCTTTAAACGTTCTGCATCGGCATTGACCTTTGCCTTTACTTCTTCCGCTTCTTCTTTCTTGCCCTGTGCCATTAATGCACCAATCTGCTTTGAAAGCTTGTTACGATTTGCTCTTAACTCATCGGCTTCTGTCTGGGTTGCTCTTGCCTGCTCGTCCAGTTCAATCACTTCATCTACCAGCGGAAGCTTTCTATCCTGAAACTTATTTCTAATATTCTGCTTTACAATTTCCGGGTTTTCTCTTACAAATTTTAAATCTAACATTTTCCATAATCTCCATTTCAATTTTTCAATTCATTGCCATCATACAACGTTTTTTTATTCATTTCCAGTCTTTTATATAATTTTCCCCATAATTAATCTACGGAAACATCTTTTTGAATCGCATCATTGACTTTTCTGCCTAGATCAGCATCACCCATGCGTCCTGCCACAGCCTGCTGTAATGCCTGGTTTTCCTCATCGCCCAGCTCAATGTACGACTTTCCGTCAACAACCTCTTTAATGTAAGCAAAACAGCCGTTATTGCTGTGCATTACATTGATAATATATCCGTTATTGACTTTATCCAGCATACATAATGCGAAGCTTAACTTTCCACCCATTTCATGAAACGCATCATACTTCACAATGCCCACCTTCTGAAATGTATACTGCATTTTTTCGTAAATATCTTTCACTGCCGCACTGTTTTTCTCACCGACTGTCCGGATACTTTCAATCTCATCGAGATGTTCATGAATCAGACTCTCAATCGACTTTCCATCTGCACCTTCCATAAAGGAACGGTATTTCTTTTTTAACTTTGCTGCCTTACAAAGCGCAATAATTGCAAGAATCAGCGTAATCAGGCTTACCCCGGCAAGTCCCAAGACAATATACAGGGTATCCACTGAAAATAAATCAAAAAAATTTATCATAATCGTTTGCTCCTATATTTATAGTATAAGTGTAAAAAATATTGAATTATTCATTTTTTATCTGTTTCAGCAAATCATAGATTCTTTCCAGCTCTGCCTGTGAATAATATTCAATTTCAATTTTACCCTTATCGTGTTCCCGGTTTTTAATAACGACTTTTGTACCCATAATTTTATTCATCTTTTCCTCAATATCCCGGTACACAAAATCATTCTGTGGCTTTTGTTTTTCCGGTTTTTCAGGACGGTTCAGATTTTTCATCAATTTTTCCGTTTCACGGACACTCATCTGCTCGTCAAAAATTTTCTGTGCTACCTGATACTGCTGGTCGCCGTCTTCTATTCCGATAATGGCTCTGGCATGACCATTGCTTAATTTGCCTTCCATAACCATTTCCTGTACACGTTCATCAAGCTTTAACAGACGCAGCGAATTCGTAATTGCCGCACGGGACTTTGATACCTTTTCCGCGACTTCATCCTGCTTTAACCGGTAATCTTTGATTAAACGCTGATATGCCTGCGCTTCTTCTATTGGATTTAAGTCTTCACGCTGAATATTTTCAATCAACGCAATCTCCATGACTTCCTGTGTAGAGTAGTCTTTTATAATAACCGGTACTTCTTTGACACCTGCCAGCTTTGCTGCACGCCATCTTCTTTCACCGGCAATAATTTCATAATACTTGTCCTTTTTCTGAACCAGAAGCGGCTGTAAGACGCCATACTGTTTAATCGATTCCGACAATTCAATCAGCGCATCTTCATCAAATACTTTTCTTGGCTGTTCCCGGTTTGGTTCAATCTGTGACAGACGAACTTTCATTTCACCCGGTTCTTTTACAACAACTTCTTTGACTACTTCCTTTACTACTACATTTTCATCTTCTTCCGATTCCCGGATAAGATTTCCCAATCCTTTTCCAAGACCTTTTGAAGATGCTTTGCTTTTCTTCGCTACTGCCATTTATTTTCCCTCATTTCTATTGTTCATTACTTCCTGTGCCAATAAGCGGTAACTTTCTGCACCACTGGACTTTGTATCATAAATATTGATTGGCAGTCCGTGGCTCGGTGCTTCGGCTAACCGGATATTTCTTGGAATAATTGTCTTATAGATATTTTGTTTTAAATTATCTTTTACATTTTCCACAACCTGTAATGAAAGATTGGTTCTGGAATCATACATTGTAAAGACAACACCCTCCAGTTCCAGATTTGGATTTAATTTTTTCTGAACCAGATGAATTGTATGTATCAGCTGTGTTAATCCTTCCAATGCATAGTATTCGCACTGAATCGGCACAAGTACTGTGTCTGCTGCAGTCATTGCGTTGACTGTCAGCATACTTAAAGACGGCGGACAGTCCAATATAATATAATCATAGTTTTTCCGGATCTGAGCAATACTTTTCTTTAAAATATACTCGCGGTCTTCTATATCAATAAGGTCGATTTCCGCACCTGCAAGGTTGACATTAGAAGGGATTACGTCCAGACAATCAAATGCTTCCTTACAGATAGCCTGTTCAATCGAAATTTCACCCAGCATAACTTCATAGATTGTATTTTCTTTTTCTTCTTTATCAATTCCAAGACCGCTTGTGGTATTTCCCTGCGGATCAATATCAATGACTAATACTCTCTGTTTTGCTTCTGCCAGGCAGGCGGACAAGTTAATTGCTGTTGTCGTCTTTCCAACGCCGCCCTTTTGGTTTGCAATTGCTATAATTCTCCCCATTTATTCTCCAATCCCGACGACATTCTTAATCAATGTTTCACGTGAAACAGTTTAGCCGTCCAACATAAAAATGTTAAGGTCAAAAATTCAAAAAGTCTTATCATGCTCATATGTACATGAATAGCTTTTGACCCAGACACACCGTAAATATTATAGCATTTTTTATATTAGATATCTATAGAATTTTCCCATTTTATTTAATTTCATTTTTTTATTTTCACTTGATTTCTATAAAAAACTACAATGTTTCACGTGAAACACTTTTTTATTTAATTTTGCTTATTGCTTAATGTAATTTTAACTCACTGTCTGTTTCATTCAAAATTTAAAGTACCTGCAAAAACCAAACCATTGTATAACCGTTGCATTTTTTTAGAAATATTTTCTCAGATATAAATATTGCATATCTGTTTTTCTGCAAAATAAAAAATGGTACAAAGACTCATTTCCTTTATACCATTTTCCATAATTTTATTTATCATTTATCTAACGATATATTTGCAATCACACAATAGCAATTATTTTCTTTTATAAAAGCTGTTTTTACGAGAGCTATTTAATATCAACCAGATTATTTTTTATTGCAAATACAGCTGCCTGTGTTCTGTCTGATACCTCTATCTTTTTAAAGATATTTGATACATGATTTTTAACTGTCCGTTCACTGATACAAAGAGTAGATGCAATTTCTTTATTAAACATTCCACTTGCAATTAATTTCAAAACTTCAACTTCACGTTTTGTCAGTTCACTGAGTTTGTCTTTCATCACATCACGCTCTGCCAGACTTGAATTAAGCAATACTGTTAAACTTGGTTCAATAAATGTTTCTCCATTATATACATCAAAAATTGCTTTTTTCAATGTTTCCGAATCTGAATCTTTTAAAACGTAACCGTCACATCCGGCATCCAATGCCTCAATCAGATAATCTACATCCTTATGAATCGTAAGCATAATCACCTTACTTTTCATTTTCTGCTGTTTCATAATCGACAACACCTGTAAGCCGTCAAGGTTTGGCATATTAATATCAAGCAGCACTACATCCGGGTGTGTCTTATTAATCAGATTCAGGCATTCATATCCATCGCTTGCCTCACTGATTACATCAATATCATGATCTAATTCCAATACTTGTTTTAATCCTTCCCGCACCATCAAATGGTCATCAGCTAATAATATATTAACAGACATTTATAATTCCTCCCAGTTTCATATTTTCTGTGTATCTAAAGGAATCCGGATTGTATAAGAAAGTTCTCCGTCTTTGTAACACACTTCCATTTTTCCCTGTAACAGTGCAATCCTCTCCCGCATCATATTCAATCCAAATCCGGTATTGTTTTTTGTACAATCCGTCGGTTTGTTCAAATCATATCCTTCTCCATTATCTGAATACAAAATGAGCAGTTCATTCTGCTTATCCTGCTTTATCGTAACCTGGATTTTTGTTCCCTTTGAATATTTAATAGAATTGCTACATAATTCCTGTATTATCCGGATAACCGTAATTCCAATAATCGGATTCATTGAATCAGTATCGCACAGATAATCAGCTTTCACAACCATCTGTGTTGTTCCTTTTATTTTTTCAATTGCTGTATAAAATGTTTTTTCAAATCCAAGATCATCTAAAGACATGGGTCGAAGATCAAATATAATATTGCGCAGTTCGTTAATGGAATCCCGGATAACGTTATTATTCTTTTTCAATTCCAACTGTGCCCGCTGCTTATCTGTTTCAAAAATCTTTTCCACAAATTCATTTTTATGTATTAAAGCAGTCAGCCCCTGGACAACGGTATCATGAATATCTCTGGCAATTCTCTGACGGTCAGCCTCCTGCATATATATTACTTCATATGTATTATAAACCTTTTTAGCCCCGGTCGAATCTTCTTTCAACTTTCCAGTGCTTTGTTTCAGCAGCCGCTCCAGCTTTGCAATCCGGCGTGCTGTCTGGGAAACAGTCTGCTGAAGCCGTAGCTTTTCTTCTGCAAGAGCTGTCTTTTTCTGACTCAGCTTTTTTATCTCTGTCCCGTCAAATCCCTGAAATTCTTCCTCTGACATAAATACCAGGCTTGTTGCATCCTGATTCATTACAATTTTATCTATTGCCTGACAAATCAGCTCTGTCTCAATTTCAATCTTATGAATCTGCTCTTCCAGATTCTCTTTTTCTTCTTTTGCAGACTGTAATTCTTCCGTCAGATATTTTTGTATTTCATCCATCGTTGTCCCCTTATAGTACATGAATATTTTTTATATTTAATATATATTATATTTTATCACGTATTAATGCTTTTGCTATATATAATACTCTATTTTGTGGAATATTTAAAGTACTTTTCTACTAGATTATTTTAATCCCTGAAAATGTTTTTTTCATTTCTTTTGTGTTCGTGCATTTATCGTTGATAGTTCAGCCTTTTTCCATTATAATAGGAGATAATAATATTGGGACGGGTTACCCGTTATTTTATAACGATTGCTGCTATGCAGCGGAATGGAGATAGCTATGAATAAATGGAAAAAATTAGGTCTTGCTGCCGGAATGGGGACCGCAGCTTTTACAACCGCACATATTATAAACCAGTGCATTTTTCAGGCTGCTGTTTCAGATAAGATTACCGAAAACAAGTCAATTCTAAAATACAAATGGAGATTGGGAAATGTTGCCTACACCGTCTGTGGTAAGGGTTCACCGCTCCTTTTAATTCACGATTTAAAACCGGAAAGTTCGTCCTACGAATGGAAGCGTGTTGTAAAAGCACTCGCCAAAAAACACACCGTATACACCATTGACCTGCTAGGCTGCGGCTATTCTGACAAACCGAATATTACCTACACTGCCTATATGTATACCCAGCTGCTCAATGATTTTATTGTAAATGTAATTGCACGCCGTGTAAGCGTAGCTGCGACCGGACAGTCTGCACCGCTTACCATTATGGCAGCTTACAACAATCCATATCTTTTTGATAAGATTGTTCTTGTAAGCCCTGAAGGCATCCGACATGCCATGATTAATCCGGGGAAGCACAGCAATATCCGTAAAATGCTTTTAAATACGCCGGTTCTTGGCACAATGCTTTACAATATTTTTGTAAACCGCCACGAAATCAACCGCAAATTTACAAACGAGCTGTTTGCATATCAGAATATGATTCCGCGTGAAACCTGCAAGGCTTATCATGAAACAGCGCATTTAGGCGGCGCTTCTGCCAAATACCTCTTTGCCAGTACGCAGTGCCATTATACAACGGCCTCCATATCACGTGCTGTCAGCCAGCTTGATAACTGCATTTATATCGTATCTGGCGATAAAAACACCGACATGCGTGCCGTTATTAAAGAATATACCGACTTAAATCCTGCGATTGAAGCCTATCTGATTCCAAATGCAAAGGTTCTTCCGCAGATTGAACAGCCGGAGGAATTTGTCAACACCTTAAACATCTATATTAACCAGATTTAATCTGTATACTGCCTGTGCGGTACGATAACAGATTGGTAACACTGTTATCGTACCGCACAGATACATCTTACAGACATTTACCGTTATATTCACTTAAAAACCAGCCGTGGCATATGTTCTTTTACATACACTACGGCTGATTTCATTCTTTATCTGCCAGCTTATCTTTATACTTCTATCTACACTTATAATTGCACATTTTTTTCTGTACGTTTACCCCAACGGCTCTTTTGAGGGCAGTCCTGCTTTTCTCGGATATTTCTTCGGTGTCGGCTTCTCCTTTTTTACAAAGACAAACGACCGCTCAATGTCCGTTCCCGGCAGTGTCATCTTTTCCACGCTTTCAATTCTTCCGCCAAGCAGGGACACCGCCCTTTTTGCGCCCTCTGCTTCCGCATCAATATCCCCGGACTTATACGCAATGAAATATCCACCGGCTTTTACAAACGGCAGGCAGTATTCCACAAGTGTCGATAAGTTAGCCACAGCCCGCGACACACTAATGTCAAACTGCTCCCGGTAAGCTGCATTTCTTGCACCTTCCTCTGCGCGCGCATGTACCGCCGTAATACCCGTAAGTCCCAGCTGCGTAATCACTTCATCTAAGAATTTTACACGCTTATTTAACGAATCCAGAAGCACCACTTTGGTCTGTGGATAAGCGATTTTTAACGGAAGTCCCGGAAATCCGGCGCCCGTTCCTACATCTATAATAGAAAGCTCAGGATTTCCCGCAAACTTTTCACTGTATTTTCCGACGGCAAGGCTGTCTAAAAAATGCTTAACAAGCACTTCTTCATATTCCGTAATGCCTGTCAGATTCATAAAACCATTCCATTCCACCAAAATTTCAAAATATTTGTCAAACTGACTTCTCTGCGTATCATTTAACACAATGCCTACTTCATTTAACTGCTCTGTAAAATTCATATTGATAATTCTCCTTATTTTCTGAGGAAAAATGATTACTTTCTTCTTCTGAACTGCTCCATATAAACCAGAAGAACCGAAATATCCGCCGGAGATACGCCTGAAATTCTGGATGCCTGTCCGATTGAATGTGGACGGAATTTTTCAAGCTTCTGCATTGCCTCCACACGCAGTCCGTTAATTGCCGTATAGTCCATCGTTTCCGGGATAATTCTCTTTTCCAGCTTTTTAAAATGTTCTACCTGACGTAACTGTCTTTCAATATAGCCTTCGTATTTCAGGTTGATATTGACCTGTTCCGCAATATCTTCCCGCAGCTGCGGTCTGTGTGTGTCAAGCGGCGCCAGTGCCTGATAAGAAAGCTCCGGACGCTTAATCAGCTCTGCAAGTGTCGCACCGGTCTTTAATTCCGTACTGCCGTACTGCTGCATCAGTTCCTGCACCTGTGCGCCCGTTCCGATATTGACGGACTTTACACGCTCAATTTCTTCTGCAATCAGCCGTTCCTTTTCAAGAACGCCCTCATAACGCTCCTTACTGATTAATCCGACCTCATATCCGCGCTTTGTCAGACGTAAATCCGCATTATCCTGACGTAACAGCAGACGATACTCTGCCCTGGATGTCATCATACGGTACGGCTCTGTAGATTCCTTTGTCACAAGGTCATCAATTAAAACGCCGATATAAGCCTCAGAGCGGTCTAAGATAAACGGTTCTTTGCCCTTGACATACTGCGCCGCATTAATACCTGCAACAATCCCCTGTGCCGCCGCTTCTTCATAGCCTGAACTTCCATTAAACTGTCCGCCTGCAAATAAACCGCGGATTTTCTTAAATTCAAGCGAAGACTTTAACTGTACGGCACTGATACAGTCATATTCTATCGCATAAGCATTTCTTACAATCTTTACATGCTCTAAACCCGGTACGGTGCGGTACATTGCATACTGCACATCCTCCGGCATGGAACTGGACATACCGCCCAGATACATTTCATTGGTATAAAGTCCTTCTGGCTCTATAAATACCTGATGCCGGTCTTTATCTGCAAAACGGACCACCTTATCCTCAATAGACGGACAGTATCTTGGTCCCGTACCGTGAATCACACCGGAATACAGCGGGGAACGGTCCAGGTTATCACGGATAATCTGATGTGTTTCTTCATTTGTATATGTCAGCCAACAGGAAATCTGTTCTTTTTGTACCGTTTCCGGGTCAGTTGTAAATGAAAACGGCACCACGCGCTCGTCACCAAACTGCTCTGTCATCTTACTAAAATCAATGGAACGCTTGTCCACTCTTGCCGGTGTACCCGTCTTAAATCTGCGCACTTCAATACCGTTTTCAATTAAAGATGCCGTCAGATGATTGGCTGCCTGTAAGCCGTTTGGACCGGTTTCATAGCTGACATCACCGTGGATACATTTTGCCTTTAAATATACACCGGTACAAAGTACAACGGCTTTTGCAAAATACTGCGCGCCTGAGAGTGTCTTTACACCCTGAATCACGCCATCTTTGACCATAATTTCCGTAACCTCCGCCTGTCTGACAAACAGATTTTCGGTATTTTCCATAACCTTTCTCATCCGGCGGCTGTAATCCGACTTATCCGCCTGCGCACGAAGGGAATGTACCGCAGGACCTTTGGATTTATTAAGCATTTTAGACTGGATAAAGGTTGCATCAATATTTTTCCCCATTTCACCGCCCAGCGCATCAATTTCCCTTACAAGATGTCCTTTTGAACTGCCTCCGATATTCGGATTACATGGCATCATGGCTATACTCTCACAGCTGACGGTAAAACAAATGGTATTTAATCCCATTCTTGCCGCTGCCAGTGCCGCCTCACAGCCTGCATGTCCGGCACCTACTACTATTACATCATATTCTTCCCGTATATTCGGCATAATTTTCCTCCAACCTGTCCGCGCAACGGCAGACACTGCACAACTTTCACTTTATTTACCCATGCAGAAGCTTTTAAAAATCTTATCTGCAAGGTCATCTTCTACTTCTTCACCAATAATATATCCTAATTTTTCATAAGCAGTCATTAAGTCAATCGTTAAGAAATCCTCACTCATACCACTCTCAATGCCGTCTTTTACCAAAAGAAAGGCTTCTTTTGCTTCAATGAGTAACTGTTTCTGCCGCTGATTGGCAATATAAATATCCTCATTTAATTCAAGATTTCCCGAAAAGAACAGCTCTTTTATAGCATCTTCAAGCTTATCCAGTCCCGTTTCTTCTTTTGCGGAAATCGGAATCACACAGCAGTCTAGTTGCTTTTTCATTTCCTCCGGCGTAACAACCGGTGTCAGATCCGATTTATTGAGCAGCGTAATCACTTTTTTACCCTGTATCAGCGAAATGATATCCTTATCATTTTCATCAAGTGTACGCGTGCTGTCCACGACAAAAATAACCAGATCTGCTTCCGTGGCAAGCTTCTTGGCTTTTTCCACACCGATACTTTCCACAAAATCCACCGTGTCACGGATACCCGCCGTATCAATAAGATTTAACTGGATTCCGCCGATTGTAATCTGTTCTTCAAGCGTATCCCTCGTTGTTCCCTCAATATCCGTTACAATGGCACGCTCCTCCTTTGCAAGGGCATTAAGAAGACTTGACTTTCCTGCATTGGTTTTACCGAGAATCACCGTGCGGATACCTTCCTTTGCAATCCTGCCGTTATCACATGTTTTCAACAAGTTATCCACATTATCCACACACTTATCCACATCGATTGATAGTTTATTCACATAGTTATCCAGTGAAATGTGTTCCGGATCGTCTAATGCCGCCTCAATATAGGCAACATTGTTTAAAACCAGCTCCCGGAGTCCTTTGATTTTTTCGGAAAGTTTTCCACTGAGCTGTCTGACAGAGGATTTTAAGGCATATTCGTTCTTGGACTGAATGACATCAATCACCGCTTCTGCCTGCGATAAGTCGATTCTTCCGTTTAAAAAGGCTCTTTTTGTAAATTCCCCCGGCTCTGCAAGGCGCGCTCCCGCAGAAAGCACAGCTTCCAGTACCTTTTTCGTCACCAGAATACCGCCGTGACAGTCAATTTCCACAACATCTTCCCTTGTATACGTATTCGGTGCTTTCATGACAACCATCAGCACTTCATCAATCAGTTCTTCACCGTTATAAATATTGCCATAGTGGACCGTGTGGCTTTCCATGTCCTCTACGTTTTTATTCTTTTTTGAGCGGAATACCTGTTGTGCCACTGACAGTGCATTTTCCCCGCTGATTCTTACAACGCTGATTCCACCGCTGCTGACTGTGCTTGTGGAAATCGCCGCAATCGTATCCTCCATAACTACACTCCATTTCTAATCAAAAATAGCTGTAGTATATCATACCACAGCCATTTTAAAATTCATACTATTTGTTTGCACTTTTTTCTTTATCAAGATAAATCACAACATGTCTGAACGGTTCTTCACCTTCGCTCTTTGTCGATACAAATTTATCATTCTGTAATGCAGAGTGAATGATTCTTCTCTCATATGGATTCATCGGTTCTAAAGATACAGGACGTCTGCTGCGCTTTACTTTATATGCAATATTTTTTGCAAGGGATTCAAGCGTTTCTTTTCTTCTGTTTCTATAATCTTCTGTATCCATCTTGATTCTTACATACTTTTCTCTTCCCTTATTAACTACAAGGCTTGTAAGATACTGGATAGAATCGAGTGTCTGACCTCTCTTGCCGATTAAAACGCCCATATTGCCGCCCTTTAATTCGACATTGATACATTCTTCCTTATCATTAAATGTAATCTCTACGGCAACTTCCATATCCATTGCGTTAAAAAGGTCTGAGAGGAAGTTTCTGATTCTTGATTCTACTTCTTCTCTTGTCATTTCCGGCTTCTTTTCCGTTGCCGGTGCCACGGCAGGTTCTTCCTTTTTTGCTTCCTCATGGAATACTTCTGCAACCACATCTTCTTCTAAGATGTCTTTATCCTTTTTTCTGCGTACACGGATGACTGCCGGTTTGTTAAACAATCCTAAGATTCCGGAGCTGCCCTTTTCCACAACTTCCACATCCACTTTATCGCTTGTTGTTTCAAGCTTTACAAGCGCTTCCGTTAAGGCATCATCTACTGTTTTTCCTGAAATTTCAATATAATCCATAATTTCCTCCTTTTGCGTTAAGCAGGTTGATTACTTCTTTGTATTTTTTGTGTTCTTTTCATTATATCTGGCAACCATTCCCGCCTTTTCTGCAAGGCTTCCCGGTTTGGCTGACTTATAATATTCTGTCGATGAAAGAATTTCCTTCATCTTCTTGTCATTGGCTTCCTTCTTTGCCTGAAGTGTTTCTACACGCTGTCTGCTCTTTTCGATAGAATCAAGCTTCTTTGTGTTGGTTACTGCATTTTTAGCAATCTTTTCCGGCGGAAGACCTTTTTTGGCACGCTTCTTGTTCATGCGTTCTACATTCTTTGCAACAATCGCATCCACACCCATCTTATCATAATGACGGTTTACAAGCACCTGTAAAATTGTCTGGAAAACGGCTGTCGCAATCCAGTATACACCAAGACCTGCCGGTAGAGAAAATGCCATAAACGCTGACATAATCGGCATAAACATTGTCATCATCTTCATTGATGCCGCTGTCGGATCGTCTGGATCCATCTGGGTATTCCCCTGTGACACCTTTACACTGATGTACTGTGAAAGACCGGAAAGAATTGGAATTAACACGGCAATGCTCAATCCGAAGGTCGGATTCTGTGATACATTAATCGTTAAAAATGTGTTCATTTCCGTAATCTTTGTCTGATTTTCGGCAATCATGCCTGCATATGCCGGGAATAAAGATTTTAATGTTTCCCACTGGTCTGCTGAAAATGAATTCATTGCAGTTACCGCAGAATCAATATTACCCCAGTCCACATTTGTCATTCTGCCCGTCATCTTGAAGTTTTCCGCCATAATATCCGCATAGCCGGAAACATTCATGATACCGCCGTCTGTCCCTGTCAAAATGTTGACAAACAGATTTTTTAACTGTCCTACGTACATTGGAATGTACTGGATAACACGGTACATTGCCATTAAGATTGGGAACTGAATCAGCATCTGGATACAGCCGCCCATCTGTGATGTACCATATTTTTCATAGACAGCCTTTGTTTCTGCCTGCATTTTTAACATGGCTTCCTGATCGTTTCTCTTATCCTTGTATTTATCCTGGATTTTACGGACCTCCGGCATGATGATACTGTTTAATTTCATCATCTTGGACTGTTTTACAGTCAGCGGAAGCATAAGGATTTTTACCAGAAATGTAAATACAATGATTGCAATTGCAATGTTTCCCAATCCAATCGCGTGCAGTCCCATAAACAGGAAATCCAGTATTTTACCGAATACCCACGCAATCGGGTTGATAATTGCATTATAAATTGAACCCAAACTGATACCTCCATTTTTTAGTGCCTTCCCTTTTTAGGCTTGTACACAATGGGTACCGGATCATATCCGCCCTTTGCAAAGGGATTGCACCTTAATATTCTTTTAAATGCCATCCATCCACCTTTTAATGCGCCATACTGTTCGACCGCTTCCAGGGCATACTGGGAACAGGTCGGATAATAAATGCACATACTGCGTCCTTTATACGGTGAAACTGCCCTCTGGTAAAAGTGTATTAGTTTAATGATCACTTTCTTCATGGACTTTTTCTTCCTTATTATAAATATGATGCAGCTTTAAAAGATGGAGCATCGCACTTTCGGTTTCTTTATAACCTTTTCCTTTCAGACCGGCTCTTGCTATTACCACAATGTCATATCCTGGTGTTACCTGTGTAACATTTAACCGGAATGCTTCGCGTATAAGCCTTGCCAGCCTGTGCCGGACAATACTGTTCCCGACTTTTTTACTCACAGATACGCCGAGTCTGTTTGTATCCGTTCCATTCTGAAGTATATACATAATGATATACTTGTTTGCATAAGAGTGTTTCGCCTGATAGACGCTCTTAAACTCACTATTTTTCTTTAATGTTTCAAAATTCTGATATTTCATAACTCCTCCATTCCGCAGGCATTTTAATGCCGGAGGAAACACGGACTGAATTTATTCAGTTCTGTGATAACGGAAACTTTGTGACGCCTGCGGCACAAAGTTTTGTGTGAAAAATCTCCGATTTAAGGATTTTTCACACTACTCCTCCATACTATATCTTAAAAGTAAAAAAAGGCAGATAAATGCCTTGTTCCGCACTCATCTGCCTTCTTGAAACAACTCTTAAGCTGAAAGTCTTTTTCTTCCTTTTGCTCTTCTTGCTGCTAAAACTTTTCTTCCACCTGCTGAACTCATTCTTGCTCTGAAGCCGTGAACCTTAGCTCTCTGTCTTGTCTTAGGCTGAAATGTCATCTTCATTTATACGCACCTCCTTTTCACACCATGATTGTATATGGCAGGAATTTTCTAATCAAATTTAAAAACATCGCTTCTAATTATAAGAATAAAACATCTATAAGTCAAGTGTTTTTTCGATATTTTTTGTATTCTTTGTCTTTTCCACAAATACCCACAAGCTATGCACAGTAATCCCCAACTTATCCCCAATTTGTGGATAAGTTGGGGATAAATTTACAACATCCTGTGTAAAAAAACACGAAAAAGCGCATTTATGGGCATATTTCGTGTTTACAAGTTGTCAACAGCACTGTGATTTGTCCACTTTTAACTGAGTTATCCACTATTTTTTCATGGGCTTCTTGCTAAAAATCCACATTTGTTATATTATATATTAGAATACATTTACTTTAACGAAAGCCAGAAAGGCATTGATATAATATGGAAGATTTAAAACAGAACTGGGATTTGATATTACAGACCTTTAAAGAACGCTATGAGCTTCAGGATATTTCCTTTAACAGCTGGATTAAGCCAATTGAAGTTTATACAGTGGAAAACGATACCATTACACTGATTATGTCGAGTACCTCCATGAACCCCGACATGGCTGTTTCCTATGTGGAAAAAAAATATCTGGAGATGCTTCGCATTACGATTTGTGAGATTATGAACCACGAATATGATGTCCGCTTAATTACAGCCAAAGATAAGCAGGCAGCGGAAATTAAAAAGGCCGCAACCGGCTCTGCTGCGAAGAATTCCGGTCTTCAGAACCTGAATCCGAACTATACTTTTGACACCTTCGTTGTCGGTACAAATAATAACTTAGCACACGCTGCTTCCCTTGCAGTTGCCGAAACACCGGGACAAGTCTATAACCCGCTTTTCATCTACGGAGGCGTTGGACTTGGAAAGACGCATCTGATGCAGGCGATTGCTCATTTTATTATTACCAATGACCCGACACGCAAGGTTTTATACGTAACCTCCGAAACATTCACCAATGAACTGATTGATTCGGTAAAGAACCAGAAAAACTCTGAATTCCGCAAAAAGTACCGCAATATTGATGTGTTACTGATTGACGATATTCAGTTTATTATAGGTAAAGAGTCTACGCAGGAAGAATTCTTCCATACTTTTAATGCGCTCTATCAGGACAGCAAGCAGATTGTAATTTCTTCTGACCGGCCGCCGAAAGAGATGGAAACCCTGACGGAACGACTGCGTACCCGTTTTGAAATGGGTCTGCCTGTCGATATCCAGATTCCTACGTATGAAACAAAACGTGCTATATTAAAGAAGAAAGTCGAACTTGGCGGCTACAACATTCCCGATGATGTTCAGGATTATGTTGCAACCCATATTAAATCCAGTATTCGTGAGCTGGAAGGCGCACTTACCAAGCTTTCGGCTTTTGCAACACTTTCCCACAGCCCGATTACGGTTGAGTTTGCGGAAGAAACTTTAAAAGACCTGATTTCACCGGATGCCAAAAAAGAAGTCACACCGGAACTGATTATCCAGATTGTTGCGGACCACTTCGGTATTTCACCGGCGGATATTCTTTCTTCCAAACGAAGCGCCGACATTGTTTATCCACGACAGATTACGATGTATCTGTGCCGCCAGATGACGAATGTCGCCTTACAGGGAATCGGCAAAGCCCTTGGAAACAGGGACCATACGACGATTATTCACGGAGCGGACAAGATTGCCAAAGAAGTACTCGTCAATGAAACAACCAAGAACACTGTGGATATTCTCATTAAGAAGATTGATCCTTCGTAATAGTTATCCACATTTATTGTGGTTTTTCCGTTGAAAAGCTGTGTAAAAATGCTTTATTTTATGTTGACATTTTTTTGTTTGTCCACAACGGCCATTTGGGAATTTTATTGTGTCTGCGGTTATCCCAAATTTTTTCACAGGCAAAAACGGATTTATCTACCGGGATTTTAGATACCGCAAACCCGCATGAAACAAGGGCTTACACCACATATCAACAAATTCACAGCCCCTACTACTACTACTACGGATTTTTATTTATATATATTTATTTTTGTTTTTTTGTTTTTTCGCTGAAAGGAGTTTTACACAATTATGAAGTTAGTTTTTTCAAAAACGAATCTTGCCAAAGCAGTTGGCATTGTTATGAAAGCAGTTCCTGCCAAAACAACAATGAACATTTTAGAATGTATCTTAATCGATGCGACTACAAATGAAATTAAATTTACCGCCAATGATATGGAGCTTGGTATCGAAACCATCGTTGAAGGTGAAATTATCGAAAAAGGTAAAGTTGCCATTGATGCAAAGATTTTCTCAGAAATCGTCAGAAAACTGCCGGATAATGAAATCTGCATCGAAACAGACAGTAATTACACCTCTTTAATTACCTGTGAAAAGAGTAAATTTAATATTGCCGGTAAATCAGGGGACGATTTTTCTTATTTACCGATTATTGAAAAAGACAAATTTATTACTTTATCACAGTTTACATTAAGAGAAACCATTAACCAGACACTGTTTTCTATCGCAATGAATGACAACAATAAAATGATGACCGGTGAACTTTTTGAAGTTGCAAACGGTATTTTAAAGGTTGTAGGTCTTGACGGACACCGTATTGCAATCCGCAATATTGAATTGACCAGTCATGCAGATGATGTAAAAGTTGTTGTTCCTGGAAAGACACTTTCTGAAATCAGTAAAATTTTATCGACAAATGCAGAAGATGCCGTTACAATATACTTTACAAATAATCACATTTTATTTGAATTTGACAATACCACCGTTGTATCCCGTCTTATTGAAGGAGAGTATTTCAGAATTAACCAGATGCTTTCTAGTGATTATGAAACCAAAGTAACCATTAACAAAAAAGAATTTTTAGATTCTATTGATAGAGCAACCCTTTTAATCAAAGAAAGTGAAAAGAAACCGATTATTTTAAGCATTACCGATGGTTCACTGGAAGTTCATGTCAATTCTTCCATGGGTTCGTTAAACGAAGATATTGATATTAACAAAGACGGCAAGGATATCATGATTGGATTTAATCCGAAGTTCTTAATTGATGCATTAAAGGTAATAGATGATGAACAGATTTATATTTATCTGGTAAATCCGAAAGCACCATGTTTTATTAAGGACAAAGAGGAAAGTTATATTTATCTGATTCTTCCGGTAAACTTTACGGCTGAATAGTAAGAATGGAGAAACAATGGAAACAATAAAAATCAGAGATGAGTTTATTAAACTGGGACAGGCATTAAAGGCAGCAGGTCTTGTGGAATCCGGTGTAGAAGCAAAGATTGTCATTCAGAACGGAGAAGTTCTTGTCAATGGCAGGCCTGAGCTTCAGCGCGGCAAAAAACTGACAGGCGGGGAAGTCATTTCCTATAACGGTCAGGAAATCAGAATAGAAAAGTAATTTGCAGGTGTAACCGTGATAATTGAGTCCGTAGATTTAAAAGATTACAGAAATTATAAAATTTTAAATATGAATTTTAACCCGCAGATTAATATTATTTACGGTGATAATGCGCAGGGAAAGACCAATATTTTAGAGGCGCTTTATGTCTGCGCAACATCGCGTTCCCACAAAGGAAGCAAAGACCGTGAAATGATACGGATGGGCAGTGATGAAGCACATATCAAGCTGAATGTGAAAAAAAACGGGCTGCCGTACCGGATTGATATGCATCTGAAAAAAAATAAAAGCAAGGGAATTGCCGTAAACGGTATTCCGATTAAACGGGCGGTAGAGCTGTTTGGAATTTTAAATATTGTCTGTTTTTCACCGGAGGATTTAAGTATTATTAAAAACGGACCGGCGGAGCGCCGCCGGTTTATGGATATGGAGTTAAGCCAGCTTGATAAAATCTACTTAAGCAATCTGATTAATTACAATAAAGTGGTCAATCAGCGCAACAAGCTTTTAAAAGAGCTGTCATTTAAGTCGTCAGAAGAAAAGCTTGAAACGCTGGATATCTGGGATTTGCAGCTTGTGAAGTACGGAACGGAAGTCATGAAAAGGCGTGTCGGTTTCGTACAGGAGTTAAATGAAATTATCGGCGGACTGCATGAAAAGTTATCCGGCGGAACAGAGAAACTAACGATTGAGTATCAGCCCTGCGTGGAAGAAACAGCATTTTTAGATACCGTGACAAAGATGCGGGAGCGGGATCTGCGGATGAAATCGACCTGCTTTGGACCACATAAGGACGATTTAATCTTTTTTATCAACGGCAGCGAAGTAAAAAAGTACGGTTCGCAGGGACAGCAGCGTACAGCCGCCCTGTCTTTAAAACTTGCGGAAATCGAACTTGTAAAAAAAGTAGTGAAGGATACGCCGGTGCTGCTTTTGGATGATGTGCTGTCAGAGTTAGACAGTAACCGGCAGCAGTTTTTATTAAATAGTATCGGGCAGATTCAGACAGTGATTACCTGTACGGGGCTGGATGAATTTGTAAACAGTCAGTTTGCCGTTCATAAAACATTTCAGATTCAGAACGGTACCGTGATTCATGAAAATAACATTTAGTTTTCTGAAAAACATTGAAGGAGGAATGCACAGTGTCAGAGAATAATTATGGTGGCGACCAGATTCAGATTCTCAAAGGTCTTGAAGCCGTCCGGAAAAGACCGGGTATGTATATCGGCAGTACATCATCAAGGGGGCTTCATCACCTTGTTTATGAAATTGTCGATAATGCAGTAGATGAGGCTTTGGCAGGATATTGCAATACAATTGAAGTCACAATTAATCAGGATAATTCCATTACGGTTATTGATAACGGACGAGGCGTTCCAGTTGATGTCAATCACGAAACCGGCAAACCGGCAGTTGAAGTCGTGTATACAATGTTACACGCAGGCGGTAAGTTTGGCGGCGGGGGATATAAAGTATCCGGTGGTCTGCACGGTGTAGGTGCATCCGTTGTAAATGCCTTATCCGAGTGGATGGAAGTCTATGTAAAGCGTGACGGACACATCTACAACCAGCGTTATGAACGTGGTAATGTATGTTATCCGTTAAAGATTGTGGGGGACTGCCCATTGGAAGAAACCGGTACAAAGGTTACATTCTTACCGGATAAAGAGATTTTTCAGGAAACAACTGTTTATGAATATAACATTTTAAAGAGCCGTCTGCGTGAAATGGCTTTTCTTACAAAAGGCATCAAAATTGTGTTAAAGGATGCAAGAGAAGGCATTGAACAGGAAAGAGTATTCCACTATGAGGGTGGTATCAAGGAATTTGTTGAATATTTAAACAAGAGCAAGGATGCGCTTTATGATAAGATTATTTACTGCGAGGGTCTAAAAGACGGTGTGCAGGTTGAAGTGGCATTCCAGCACAATGACGGTTACAACGAAGTTGTGGATTCCTTTGTCAACAACATCAAGACACCGGAAGGCGGAACACATCTGACCGGTTTTAAAAATGCCTTGACAAAGACATTTAATGATTATGCAAAGAAAAATAAACTGATAAAAGACAGTGAGCAGAGCCTTTCCGGCGATGACATCCGTGAAGGTCTGACAGCGATTGTCAGTGTCAAGATTGAAGACCCGCAATTTGAGGGACAGACAAAGCAGAAGCTTGGCAACACCGTTGCACGAAGTGCCGTTGACAGCATTGTCAGTGAACAGCTTGAGATTTTCTTAGAGCAGAATCCGGCAGTTGCAAAGGTTATCTGTGAAAAATCCATTCTTGCACAGCGCGCAAGAGAGGCGGCAAGAAAGGCAAGAGATCTGACAAGAAGAAAGACTGCGCTTGAAAATACAAGTCTTCCGGGTAAACTTGCGGACTGCTCTGACAGGGACCCGAAAAACTGTGAAATCTATATCGTTGAGGGTGATTCTGCCGGCGGTTCTGCAAAGACGGCAAGAAGCCGCGCAACACAGGCAATTCTTCCGCTGCGCGGCAAGATTTTAAATGTTGAAAAAGCAAGACTCGACAGAATTTTAGGCAACGAAGAAATCAAGGCTATGATTACAGCATTCGGTACAGGCATTCATGAAGATTTTGATATCAGCAAATTAAGATACCACAAGATTATTATTATGACCGATGCCGATGTGGACGGTGCGCATATTGCAACACTGCTGCTTACCTTTTTCTACCGGTTTATGCCGGAGTTAATCAAGCAGGGTCACGTATATCTTGCACAGCCGCCGCTTTATAAGATTGAAAAGAACAAAAAAGTCTGGTATGCATACAGTGATGAGGAACTCAATCAGATTATGCTTGAAATCGGACGTGACCAGAATAACAAAGTCCAGCGCTACAAAGGTCTTGGCGAAATGGATGCCGACCAGCTCTGGGAAACAACCATGGACCCGGAAAAGAGAATTTTATTACGGGTGAACATGGACGAGGATTCAGAATCAGAAATTGATGTAACGTTCTCTACGCTGATGGGCGATAAGGTTGAGCCGCGCAGGGAATTCATTGAAGCCAATGCTAAGTATGTAAAGAATCTTGATATTTAATAAAAATTTGTACCGTCACACGGACTGAGAACGCTCCGGGTGATAATGAATTTTTTCTAAAACGCGTTCTCAGAATGGAGTAGAAAATGGACGAACATATCTTTGATAAGATTCATGAAGTGGATATGAAGCAGACCATGGAAGATTACTATATCGACTATGCGATGAGCGTTATCGCTTCCCGTGCACTTCCTGATGTAAGGGACGGTTTAAAGCCGGTACAGCGAAGAATCTTATTCTCAATGATTGAATTAAATAACGGTCCTGACAAGCCGCACAGAAAATGTGCGCGTATTGTCGGTGATACAATGGGTAAATATCATCCGCACGGAGATTCATCCATTTATGAAGCACTGGTAAAACTGGCACAGGATTTCAATACAAGATACCCGCTGGTAGACGGACACGGTAATTTCGGTTCTGTCGATGGTGACGGTGCCGCCGCCATGCGATATACAGAAGCACGTTTAAGCCGCATTTCCATGGAAATGACAGCCGATATTAATAAAAATACCGTGGATTTTATTCCAAACTTTGATGAAACGGAAAAAGAACCGGTTGTACTGCCGTCCCGTTATCCGAATCTTTTAGTAAACGGAACGTCCGGTATTGCCGTTGGTATGGCAACGAATATCCCGCCGCATAATCTGCGTGAAGTTGTCGATGCCGTTGTCAGGCTGATTGATAACAAAGTCGAGGAAGACCGCGAAACGTCGATTGATGAAGTATTGCAGATTGTCAAAGGTCCGGATTTTCCGACCGGCGGTGTCATTATCGGTAAAATGGGCATTGAAGAAGCATACCGTACAGGCCGCGGAAAGATTAAAGTCCGTGCCGTAACCAATATCGAGCCAATGGAAAACGGAAAGCACCGCATTATCGTAACGGAACTTCCGTACATGGTAAATAAAGCCAAATTAATCCAGAAAATAGCGGAACTGGTCCGCGATAAAAAGATTGACGGCATTACGGCACTGCGTGATGAATCTGACCGAAGCGGTATGAGAATCTGTATTGAACTGCGCCGTGATGTCAATGCAAACATCATTTTAAACCAGCTGTACAAGCATACCCAGTTACAGGATACATTTGGTGTGATTATGCTGGCGCTTGTTGACAACCAGCCAAAGGTATTAAACCTTTACGATATGCTCAAGTATTACCTTCTGCATCAGGAAGAAGTTGTCACAAGAAGAACGCAGTATGATTTAAATAAAGCTGAAGAACGGGCTCACATTTTAGAGGGCTTAATGATTGCGCTTGACAATATTGACCGTGTCATCCAGATTATCAGAGGTTCGCAGAATGTACAGATTGCCAAGGAAGGGCTGATGAGTGAATTCGGACTTTCCGAAGCACAGGCACAGGCAATCGTGGATATGCGTCTGCGTGCACTGACAGGTCTGGAAAGAGAGAAGCTGGAAGCTGAATTAAAGGAACTGCTTGCAAAGATTGCGGAATACAAGGCAATTTTAAGTGACAAGAAAAAGCTCCTTACCGTCATCAAGACAGAAATCAGTGCCATTGCGGATAAATATGCCGATGAAAGAAGAACACAGATTGGATTTGACGAATACGATTTATCCATGGAAGATTTAATCCCGGATGAAGATGTTATTATTGCAAGAACCAATCTCGGATACATCAAGCGCATGACACCGGATAATTTCAAGAGCCAGCACAGAGGCGGCAAGGGCATTAAGGGAATGCAGACTTTAGAAGATGACTTTATTGAAGATTTATTCATGACGACATCACACCACAGCCTGACATTCTTTACCAACCAGGGACGTGCCTATAAGTTAAAGGCTTACGAAATTCCGGAGTCCGGCAGAACCTCAAGAGGAACGGCAATTATTAATCTGTTGCAGCTCCAGCCGGAAGAACAGATTACAGCCGTGATTCCTGTGGATACAAAACATATTAATGATTCAGATTATATGTTTATGGCAACAAAGAAGGGTATTGTAAAAAAGACCCAGTTAAAAGAGTATGCCAATATCAGAAAGACAGGTCTTCAGGCAATTAATCTGCGTGATGACGATGAATTAATTGAAGTAAAATTAACCGATAACACAAAGGATATTCTGCTTGTAACAAAACTCGGACAGTGTATCCGATTCCATGAATCTGATGTAAGAAAGACCGGCAGAAGTTCTATGGGCGTTATCGGCATGAATCTGTTAGACGAAGATGAAGTAGTCGGCATGCAGCTTGATACACAGGGCGATTCGCTGTTAATCGTTTCTGAAAAGGGACTCGGTAAAATCACGGATATGAATGAATTTACAGTCCAGCACAGAGGCGGCAAGGGAATCAAGTGTTACAAGATCAGCGAAAAGACCGGAAATGTAGTCGGTGTCAAGGCAGTTGATGACACACGTGAAGTCATGTTAATTACGACAGAAGGTGTGATTATCCAGATTGAATGTAAAGACATTTCAAAGCTTGGCAGAATTACATCCGGCGTCAAACTGATTAATCTTGATGAGAATGTAACTGTTGCAACGATTGCAAAAGTTTCTAAAAAGCCTGAAAATGAAAAAGGCGAAGAAATAGAAACAGAAAACGACGAAGAAAACACAGAGAGTGAATAAACAATCATTGAAACTGCCGCATGGAGGGGACATCAGAAGATGCCGTTTCTTCGTGCGGCAATTTTTAAACAGGAGTAAGAAAAAAATGGCATGGATAAGTATAAATTTTGAATCCAAGGCATTGGGAATGCCGGTCATGACAAATGTCTTAATGCCGCAGGGGCGTGGCGGATATAAAACCTTGTATCTTTTACACGGCGCAGGGGGTGATTATGCATCATGGCTGCTAAAATCCCGTGTTGCGGATTACGCAGAAGGAAACAATATTGCAGTGGTGATGCCGTCCGGCAACAACAAATGTTATGTCAACAACCGTTACGGAAAAGACTATTTTACATTTCTGACAGAGGAACTCATCGAAAAATGCGAAACGTGGTTTGACCTTTCGCCAAAAAAAGAAGACCGTTTCATCGCCGGAATGTCGATGGGAGGATACGGAGCGGTTCATGCGGCGTTAAAAAGACCGGAATTATACGGAAAAGCATTTTCCTATTCGGGACTGCTTGACATATCGGAGCGTTTTTTAAGACCGCAGGGACTCGATTTAAAACCGGTTTTTGGTGAAAAAGAGGATTTTTCCACGGCGGCAGCAGATTTATTTGAACTTACACACAAAACCGGCATAAATTTATCGGGAAATGTGGATAACCTTCCGGAAATTTTCATTACCTGTGGATTACAGGATAAGCGCATTGAAATGAGCCGGAAGCTGTATGAGGCGATGAAGCAGGAAAACTTTAATGTGCATTATATCACGGAAACTGGCGGACATGACTGGACGTACTGGGATGCGTGTATACAAAATACAATTCAGATTTTAAATGATAAGGTGCCTGTGTCACCGGATTGGAGGAGCCTATGCCGGTAATGAATATTAATCTGTTTTCAATTACACTGCGTTACGGCATTGACTGTATGGTTGTACTGCCTGAAAATCTAAAAAAAGGGGAGAAACTGAAATGTCTGTGGCTGTATCACGGCGGAAGCGGCGATCATACGGCATGGCTGTATCACACACCGCTGGTTGAACTGGCAGAGGAAAAGCATTTTGCAGCGGTACTTCCGAATGTCCATGAATCCTGTTTTGTCAATATGAATATCGGGGACGCCTTTGGTACGTTTGTGGGAAAGGAACTGCCGTCTGTTATCTGGAACATGTTTGCGTGTATTTCCGGTGAAAGACAGGACAACTACATTGCCGGATTTTCAAACGGCGGATACGGCTGTCTGCATACGGCGCTATCATATCCACAAAAATTTGCGGGTGTCGGTGCATTTTCGGCAGGCGATAAGGCGGACTCTGATTTTTCATCACCTGCAAAGCAAAAAAGCAGGCTGCTGTTGTTTGGTGAGGGCGATTTACACGAAAATGACTACGGACTTACCCACCTTGCGGGGAAACTTTTGACTGAAAATGTGGATAAGCCGCGAATTTTCCATGCGTGTGGTGGAAAAGATCCGTGGCTTATGCAAAATCACATTCTGCGCGATTATTTTACGGCACACCCCGGATTTGATTACACCTATGATGAAATCCCGGAGCTTGGACATGAGTGGAAGTTCTGGAACGAGGAACTGAAAAGATTTCTGGATTTTCTGCACTGGTAAATCAAAAATTTTGAAAACTTTTGACTTATGAATTAAAATGGTATACGCTATAAAGAAGATGTGAGTAATGACACGCAGTAAAACCTTACACTGCGTTTTTGAAAGGGATAAAGGTATGCGGGAAGTTGATGTAAATGAAATTATCAAAAATATTAAGGAAATGTGTATTGAAGCGAATCATTTTCTGTCAAAGGATATGAAAGAAGTGTATGATGCGGCAGCAGTGGAGGAAGAATCTCCTCTTGGCAGACAGATTTTAGGACAGCTTCAGGAAAATCTGCAAATTGCAGGAGAAGACATGATTCCGATTTGTCAGGATACCGGTATGGCGGTTGTTTTTGTTAAAGTCGGACAGGAAGTCCATATCACGGGCGGTGGTCTTACCGATGCGGTCAATGAGGGCGTGCGTCAGGGATACGTTGACGGATATTTAAGAAAATCCGTTGTCAAAGACCCGATTTACCGTGAAAATACTAAGGACAATACACCGGCAGTTATCCATTATGACATCGTGCCGGGTGATAAAGTGGAAATCACCGTTGCGCCAAAGGGCTTTGGCAGTGAAAATATGAGCCGTGTTTTCATGTTAAAACCGGCAGACGGCATTGAAGGTGTGAAAGAAGCAATTTTAACGGCCGTTAAAGATGCAGGTCCGAATGCCTGTCCGCCAATGGTTGTGGGTGTCGGTATCGGCGGTACATTTGAAAAATGTGCATTTTTAGCGAAAAAGGCACTGACCAGAAATCTACATGAAAAGCCGGAAAAAGAGTATGTCAGAAACTTAGAGGAAGAAATGCTTGAAAAAATCAACCGTTTAGGCATCGGACCGGGTGGACTTGGGGGAACCAAAACGGCGCTGGCAGTCAACATCGAAACCTATCCGACACACATCGCGGGACTTCCGGTGGCAGTTAATATCTGCTGTCACGTCAACCGCCATGTGACACGGACGATATAAAGTATGAAAAATAATACTGATGCGCGACAAAACAGCTCATAAGTTTAGAAAAGGAGAAATGCGAAAATCCATAAATCAAAGATTTTCGCATAACAGAATTGTGCCGCAGGCGTCACAATTCTGGATTTATCGCAGAACTGAATAAATTCAGTCCGCGGTTCCTCCGGCATTAAAATGCCTGCGGAAAAGAGGAAGAATATGGAAAAGCACATTACTGCCCCGTTGAAGGAATCTGATATTAAAGATTTAAAAGCAGGGGATTATGTATATATTACGGGAACGATTTATACAGCAAGAGATGCTGCGCATAAAAGAATGTATGAAACAATCGGCGAACATAAGGAACTGCCGATAAAGATGCAGGATACGGTGATTTATTATATGGGACCGTCACCGGCAAGACAGGGACGACCAATCGGTTCGGCAGGACCGACAACGGCAAGCAGAATGGATAAGTATGCGCCGACCCTGTTAGATCTCGGTTTAAAGGGAATGATTGGAAAGGGAAAGCGCTCCCAGGCAGTCAAGGATGCCATTGTGCGGAACAAGGCCGTTTACTTTGCGGCAATCGGCGGTGCGGGGGCACTGCTTTCACAGCGCATAAAATCATCTGAGGTCATAGCTTATGATGACCTTGGAACAGAAGCCATCCGCAGACTGGAGGTTGAAGATTTCCCGGTTATTGTGGTCATTGACAGTGAAGGAACAGACCTTTACGAACAGGCTGCAAAAAAATATTGCAAATAAGTTGATAAATGATATTGACAAACAGATATTTCTTTGGTATTCTAATATTCGTGTTTAACACATTATATGATTTGTAACAGAATCTGGAGAAATACTCAAGAGGCTGAAGAGGCGCCCCTGCTAAGGGTGTAGGTCGGGCAACCGGCGCGAGGGTTCAAATCCCTCTTTCTCCGCTGACTAGAAATGCTACGGACTTTCGGGTTCGTAGCATTTTCAGTTTATACAAATAAATAGAAGTCAGAATGGAAATAAGTATGAAAGAAAAGATTAAAGCACTGCTGACGGATTCCATGTGGAGTATTGCAGGATTAATGTTAATGAACGTTGTTGTTCAGTTTTTAGTTTATCCGGTGTGGAACAACCATCTTGGCAGTGAAGAATACGGAAACATTTTATATCTGATATCAATTATGAACATTATCGCTATTTCTGTCGGCAGTGCATGTAATTATGCCCGGATGACAGAGAGCGCGACAAAGGATACATGGAATATCAATTACAATATTATTCTTATGGCATCCTCTGTAATCGTGATTCCGGTAATGCTCATCATTGTAAAGTTCTGCGGCGTTCCGATGACAGTGACTGAAGCGGTTACATTTTTAATTCTTACGATTCTTACAATGTGGCGCTTTTATGCGGATGTGGAGTACAGGCTGCATCTGAATTACAAAGGTTACTTTTTATATTACCTTTTTATTAGTATCGGATATTTAATCGGTATTGTGTTATTTAAAGTAACCGGTATGTGGGCATTGGCATTAATTCCGGGAGAAATCGCAGGACTCATAATGGTTTTTGCCAAAGGTTCTGTTTTCAAAAAGGATACGGAATTTTCAAAAGAATCATTTAAAGAAGTTTTTAAAGTTGTTATCGTTTTAATTATCACAGATATCATTTCCAATATCGTATTTAACGGTGACAGACTGGTTTTAAAAATATTTATTGACGGAACAGCGGTAACGGTATATTATATCGCATCGCTGTTGGGAAAGACGGTTTCATTGATTTCAACACCGCTTAACAGTGTTATTATCGGTTACCTTGCAAAATACAAGGGAAATTTGAATTTGAAATTTATGAATCTGGTGACTGTATTTTCGCTGGCAGCAGTTGTGATTGGAACGCTGCTTTGTACGATTGCCTCACATATTCTGATATACATTTTATATCCACAGAATTATCATGAAGTGAAGCAGTTTTTTATTATTGCAAATATGGCACAGGTCTTTTATTTTGTCACAAATGTAATTACAGTCATTCTGCTTCGTTTTTCAAAAGCGAGGTATCAGCTGTATATTAATGTAGTATATGCAGCAGCATTCTGCGCAATCTGTATTCCGGTAACGCTTTACCTTGCAGATATGTGGGCATTCTGTATTGCATTACTGGTTGTATGTATTTTAAGAATGGCAGTGTCTTTGTTCTTAGGATATAAAGATGCGCTGGCACAAAGTCAGAAATAAGGGGTACGAAAAGATGAAAAGAGAAGAATTGCATAAGCTGTTATTTGAAACATTATGTATTATTGATGACATTTGTAAAAAAGAAAATGTCCGGTGGTTTCTGGATTCCGGCACGGAGCTTGGTTCATTAAGAGAACAGGATATTATTCCGTGGGATGATGACATGGATATTAAGGTATTCCGTGAAGATTATCCGGCATTTTGTGAGGCAATGAGAAAGCACCTGCCGGAATACCTGCACTTTATTGAACCGCAGGATTACAGCCCTGCATTTTACGATTTTATTCCAAGAATCTATGATGAGCGGTATCCGTTAAGGGAAGAAACGGCAGAGGACCGCTACTATAAGAATTATCAGAACCGAATCGGAATCGATGTTTTTATTTTTGATGTTGCGCCGGACAGTGAAGTTAAAAGAAAAATGATGAAATTCCGGTATAAGGTCATTTACGGACTGGGCATGTCAAAACGTTACCAGTTAAAAGATGAGAAATATACCGGACTACAAAAATTACAGGTTGGCGTACTCCGCTTTTTAGGAAAATTTACAACGACACCGAAAGTCTGTAAAATGTGGGAGAAGGCGTCTTCTAAATATCAGGGACAGAAAACGGGCTGGTCTTATGCCTGCAACAATGCAATTGATGAAACGTGTTTTTATCGTTCAGATTTGTATGAGGACACAGATTACGGTATCATTAAAGGAAGAAAGTTCCCGGTACCGGCAGGCTATGATGAAGAACTGACCGTACACTACGGGGATTGGAGAAAACCGCCGGAAGATAAAGATGCCTTTGTACATCACGCAGATTTAGAAGAATAAAGACTTCTTATAGATAATAGATAAAAAGAATAAAAGAAAAAACTGCCGGGGGTGCTCCGGCAGTTTTTTTGCTTTTTGTAAAAACAAAAAATCGCGCGGGGTAATAGATAATGCTTTGCAGGAAGTACGGTTATAAAAAAGATGCTGCCATAAATGCAATACGCATCTGAAAAGTGTTGATAAAAACAGAGAGAAAATGCAGAAAATACAATAAAATTCTGCAAAATGTGATATTTTATTGTAAATATAAAATGCCGCAAACCCGCATAAACACTGGGATTCTTGATGGAAAGGCAAAAACTTTCAAAAAAAAACCAAAAAACTTGAAAAATAATGTTGACAACCTGC
>ERZ838827.383-NODE-383-length-59349-cov-13.409468_pt1 | contig 59349 bp, 53 predicted proteins | sample MGYA00519881_ERZ838827 | MGnify/ENA primary metagenome ERZ838827 (study PRJEB31850, sample SAMEA3708842) | human gut metagenome | biome: human gut; feature: human-associated habitat; material: faeces | place: China | collected 2014 ...
AGCTGGGAGAGCATCTGCCTTACAAGCAGAGGGTCATAGGTTCGAGCCCTATAGGCCCCATTTGTGTTTTGCGGGTGTGGTGGAATAGGCAGACACAAGGGACTTAAAATCCCTCGGACTTAACATCCGTGCCGGTTCAAGTCCGGCCACCCGCATTTTTATTCGGTCACACAGGAGAAGGTATCTTGTGCGGCTGTTTTTATATCCGCGGGCATGGCGGAATTGGCAGACGCGCCAGATTTAGGTTCTGGTGTCCAAGACGTGCAGGTTCAAGTCCTGTTGCCCGCATTAAGAAACGTTGTATTGTCATGATTCATGGCGATGCAGCGTTTTTTTCATGCGCTGGATTTCCGATTGTTTTGACCGAATTTACCATCAGTTTTGTGAATATAGGTTTATACGGCACAACTGAAATGACTACTGTCTTGTCATATGACAAAAAGAGTGCTATAATGCCTGATGTTGTGTGGAATATTTCAGAGGAATGAGCATTATGGAGGAACTCATGTCAATAACAGAAGAAATCAAGCATTTAAAAAAGGAAAAGAATGCAGTAATCCTGGCCCATTATTATGTTGCAGATGAGGTGCAGGAGATTGCGGATTATATTGGAGATTCTTACTATTTGAGCAAGGCAGCTCAGAAGACTGCTGCAGATATCATTGTATTTTGCGGAGTGAAATTTATGGGAGAAAGTGCTGCGATTTTGAACCCGGAAAAGAAGGTTCTGATGCCGGATCTGACGGCAGACTGTGCCATGGCCCATATGGTACAGCTGGAAAAAATCCGCGAGATGAGAGAAACATATGAGGATCTGGCGGTGGTCTGTTATATCAATTCCACGGCAGAAATTAAGACATATTCGGATGTGTGTGTAACCTCGGCCAATGCGGTGAAAATTGTAAGGAATCTGCCGAATCAGAATATTTTCTTTATTCCGGATGGAAATCTGGGAAGGTATGTGGCAGAACAGGTTCCGGAGAAGCATATCATTTTCAATGATGGTTATTGTCCCATCCATGCGGCTATGTCTGCTGAGGCCGTAAAAAGGGAAAAGGAAAAACATCCGGAAGCCAAATTTCTGGTTCATCCTGAGTGTACCGGGGATTTGCTGAAGCTGGCAGATTACATAGGAAGCACATCGGGGATCATTGATTTTGCAGCAGAGGATGATGGAAAGGAATACATTATCGGTACAGAATCAGGGGTATTGTATGAACTGAAAAAACAGAATCCGGATAAAACGTTTTATACGCTTACAGAAAATCAGATCTGCACAGATATGAAGCTGATTACGCCTGAAAAGGTTCTACAGGTTTTAAAGGAAGAAATCAATGAGGTTAAGGTTCCGGAGAAAGTGAGGATTCAGGCAGGAGCACCGCTGGAAAAAATGCTGATGCTGGCCCGATAATGTGAAATGAAGACAGATATTTTAATCGTAGGAAGCGGCTGTTCAGGTCTTTACTGTGCACTGAACCTTCCGGAAAGCAGACAGATTACGGTGATCACAAAGGCAGGAGCAGAGGAAAATGATTCCTATCTGGCTCAGGGTGGAATGTGTATGCTGAAGGATGAATCCGATTATCAGGGATTTTTTGATGATACAATGAAGGCAGGACATTATGAGAATGATGAAGCCTCCGTAGAGATTATGATTCGTTCCTCCAGGTCTGTAGTGGAGGATCTGCTGCAGTTTGGGGCAGATTTCCAAAAGGATGAGAATGGGGAGCTGGTGTTTACCAGAGAGGGAGCCCATTCAGAGAAACGGATCATATTTCACAAGGATGTGACAGGAAAAGAGATTACCAGCACACTTTTAGCCCAGGCAAAGAGACGATCCAACATTATGCTGCTGGAGCATACGTCTATGATCGATATTATTGAGGAAAATAATATATGCTATGGGGCTGTGGTTCAGAGACAGGATGGAAGCCTGGAAACCATTGAGGCGGATTACACGGTTATGGCAACAGGAGGGATCGGCGGATTGTACCGACATTCTACCAATTTCCGCCATCTGACAGGAGACGCACTTGCAGTCGCAGTCCGCCACAAGATTGCGCTTAAGGATATTTCTTATGTACAGATTCACCCGACCACACTGTACGCGGATGAGGAGAGAAGCTTCCTGATCTCTGAGTCTGTGCGGGGAGAAGGAGCGGTGCTGCGGGATAAAAACGGAGAGCGCTTTGTCAATGAACTTCTTCCAAGGGATCTGCTGACAAAAGCCATTTTAGAACAGATGGAAAAAGATGGAACAGAGTTTGTCTGGGAGGATCTGCGCACCATACCCGAAAATGAGCTGAATCGCCATTTCCCCAATATTGTTGAACATTGCAGGAAAATAGGCTATGATGTAACAAAGGAATGTATACCAGTAGTTCCGGCTCAGCACTATTTTATGGGAGGAATTAAAGTCAGCCATGAAAGCCGAACGTCCATGGAACAGCTTTATGCGGTAGGCGAGACTGCCTGTAACGGTGTCCATGGAAAAAATCGTCTGGCCAGCAATTCTCTTTTGGAAAGTCTTGTATTTGCAAAGCGGGCGGCTCTCGATATGACGGAGCATTTGGGAGAGGTAAAAAGAAACAGCTATCTGTTTGAAAGGCTGGATATAAGCCAGTATGAGGATTTTTCCGGATTATATAAAACGTATCATAAACTGGTGAAAAATGCGATTAAAGGAGAAGAAAGATGTACGATCGGGTAACTTTAAAATTAAATGTGGATCCATTGATCTTAAGCGCACTGCGTGAGGACATTACAAGCGAGGATGTGTCGGCAAACAGTATTATGAAAAAGCCTCAGGCCGGAGAGGTGGATCTGATCTGCAAGCAGGATGGGATTATCTGCGGCCTGCAGGTGTTTGAACGTGTATTTGCCCTTTTAGATGACAGCACAAGAGTTGAATTTTTTGCAGAGGATGGAGAGGAAGTAAAGAACGGCCAGCTGCTTGCAAAGGTTTACGGCGATATCCGCGTACTTTTGTGTGGGGAGCGCACGGCTCTCAATTATCTTCAGAGAATGAGCGGCATTGCCACATATACCCATTCAGTAGCAGCGTTATTAAAGGGGACTAAGACGAAGCTTCTGGATACAAGAAAGACAACACCGAATAACCGCATTTTTGAGAAATATTCTGTTCGTGTAGGCGGTGGAAATAACCACAGATATAATCTTTCCGACGGCGTATTGCTGAAGGACAACCATATCGGAGCAGCAGGAGGCGTGGCAGAGGCTGTGAAAATGGCAAAGGAGTACGCTCCCTTTGTGCGGAAAATTGAGGTAGAGGTAGAGACTCTGGACATGGTAAAGGAGGCCGTTGAGGCAGGTGCAGATATTATTATGCTGGATAACATGAGCCATGAACAGATGAAGGAAGCCATGGAATATATTGACGGGCGAGCTGAGGTGGAGGTGTCCGGAAATGTGACAAAAGAGAACATTTCACGCCTGACCGATCTTGGTGTGGATTATATTTCCAGCGGAGCATTGACGCATTCTGCACCGATTCTGGATATTTCACTGAAAAATCTTCACGCAGTCTAAAGAAGAGAGGGACAGGAATGAACGGTACAGAAAGACGGGAACAGATTCTGAGTATACTGAAAAACAGCGAAAAACCGGTTCCGGGCGTGGAACTGGCCAGAATCCTTCATGTGAGCCGTCAGGTAATTGTGCAGGATATGGCGCTTCTGCGTGCCAATGGAGTGGAAATCCTCTCTACGAACCGCGGATATGTGACGGCAGAGGAGCACAGCTGCAGCCGCGTATTTAAGGTGATCCATACGGAGAAGCAGGTTGAAGAGGAACTGAATCTGTATGTGGACTTTGGCGGGAAGGTAGAGGATGTATTCGTATACCACAAGGTTTACGGTGTCATCCGGGCAGATATGAATATCAAATCCAGAATGGATGTAAAGCGGTATCTGCAGGATATTTCTGAGGGAAAATCCACTCAGCTGATGAAGCTCACATCGAATTACCATTATCACACCATTTCTGCCGAGCGTGAGGAGATTCTGGATATGATACAGGAGGAGCTGGAAAAACGGGGGTTTCTGGCAAAGCTTCAGGATTATGAACCGGTGGATTTCTGGGGAACATCAGAAGAAGCTTAGTGTGAAATGTAAAAACTCAAAGTACTTGGGACTAGCCCACGGGCCTGTGGTTTGGTATAATATTCCTATGAATGAAAACACGGAGGAGTTACAGATGAAGGTTTTTGTTAAAAATGGAACGATTGTATCAGAAACGGGGCAGTATCAGGGCGATCTCTGCATAGAAAACGGAGTTATTTCACAGATTGGCACCCATTTAGAGCCGACGTCGGAAGAAGAAGCCCAGGTGATTGACGCGGCGGGAAAATATGTGCTTCCCGGAGGCGTAGATGTTCATACCCATATGGACCTTTTAGCCGGATCCAGCCGGGCTGTGGATGATTTTTACGATGGCACCGTAGCTGCAGCCTGCGGAGGCACCACCTCTATTGTGGATCATATGGCCTTTGGGCCGGCCGGCTGCCCTCTTCATCATCAGCTGAATGAATATCACGGGCTGGCAGATCATAAGGCAGTGATCGACTATGGGTTTCACGGTACCTGCCAGCATGTGAACGAAGAGATCCTGAACGAGTTAGAGGACATGATGAAGGACGGCGTTCCCAGCGTAAAGGTATATCTGACCTATGATTTTAAGATTGATGACGACGGAGTGCTTCAGGTATTAAAGAAAATGAAGCAGCTGGGGGGCGTGACTGCATTTCACTGTGAAAACCATGCGGTTGTGCAGTTCTTAAGAGGAAAGCTGGTATCAGAGGGCAATACGGCACCCATTTACCACGCCAAGAGCCGCCCCAATCTGGCAGAGGCAGAGGCAGTGCGCCGGGTGCTTTATCTGGCAAAGCTGGCTGGAGATGCGCCGGTGTATATTGTCCACTTATCCTGTAAGGAAAGTCTGGAGGCAGTAAAAGAGGCCAGAGCAGAGGGACAGAAAAACATTTTTGTGGAGACCTGTACACAGTACCTGGTTCTGACAGAGGAGCGGTATCTGGATGAGGATGGATTAAAATATATAATGTCACCGCCTCTGCGCACAAAGGAGGACTGTGAAGCACTGTGGAAGGGCATTGCAGAGGGTGAGATCCAAGCAGTGGCTACGGATCACTGTCCGTTTAATTACGGAAAGGAAAAGCAGCTTGGAAAGGATGACTTTACCAAATGCCCCAATGGAGCGCCGGGAGTGGAAGAACGCATGATCCTTCTGTTTTCCGAGGGTGTTATGACGGGAAAGATCAGTCTGGAAAAGCTGGTGGAAATTGCCTGTACACAGCCTTCAAGAATCTACGGCCTGTATCCGAAAAAAGGCTGCCTGCAGCCCGGAGCGGATGGTGACCTGCTGATTTTAGACCCTTCAAAGGAATGGGTGCTGACTCACAGCCATATGCACAGTGCAGTGGACTATACTGCCTATGAAGGAATGAAGATAAGAGGTTCCATTGAACTGGTAATGCAGAGGGGAAATATAATTGTAAAAGATAACCATTTTTTGGGAAAACAGGGAGACGGCCATTTTATTTTCAGAAAACCGCTTTCGCTGTGTGAATAAGGAAAAACCGGGCGCTGCCGCCATGAAAGGATGGTCTGGCAGCGCTTTTGGCAATTTATTAGGGAGAAAAACGGCTGTTGTCTGAATTTAATATTTTCCAATATTCCTCTTTCATTTCACATGATTTTGTAGTAGTATAGTACACGGCACTATATCTAGTGGTTTTTCCAGATGAGAAAGGAATAAACCGGGGGTGCTTATTATTATGAGATAAAATGACAGATATAAGCGAGGGATCGGGATGAGTGTTGACGTTAAGACAAATGTGATTAAGAGAAATGGGGAAGAGGTAGACTTTAATTCCCAGAAGATCATAAATGCGGTTCACAAAGCAAACGAAGAGGTAGACCGGCTTCATCAGATGAATGACTATCAGATTATCGCCATTGCAGATAATATTGCAAATAAGGTGAATGAATCCACTCATGCAGTGAATGTAGAGGATATTCAGGATATGGTGGAAACCGGGATCATGGCCATGAGAGGCTATGAGGTGGCACAGAAGTATGTACGCTACCGCTATAAGAGAGAGCTGACCCGTAAGTCCAACACCACAGATAACGGGATCCTGTCCCTGTTAGACAATATCAATGAAGAGGTCAATCAGGAGAACTCCAATAAGAATCCGGTTATCAATTCCACTCAGAGAGATTATATGGCAGGAGAGGTGAGCAAGGATTTATCCCGCCGTGTGCTGCTGCCGGAGGAGATCGTGAGGGCCCATGAGGAGGGCATTATCCATTTCCATGATACGGATTATTTTGCACAGAGGGAGCACAACTGTGACCTTATCAATCTGGAGGATATGCTTCAGAACGGCACGGTTATCAGTGAAACACTGATCGAAAAGCCTCACAGCTTTTTTACGGCCTGCAATGTAACCACACAGATCGTTGCCCAGGTTGCCAGCAACCAGTACGGCGGCCAGTCCTTTACGCTGGCCCATCTGGCTCCCTTTGTGGATATCAGCCGTCAGAAGATCCGTAAAAATGTGATTGAGGAGCGCAAAGAGTGCGGAGAATCCTTAGATGAGGCAATTATCTCAAAGGTAACGGAGCGCAGGCTGAGAGATGAGGTACGCAGCGGAATCCAGACCATTCAGTACCAGCTCATTACCCTGATGACCTGTAATGGACAGGCTCCCTTTGTAACCGTATTTATGTATCTGGATGAGGTGCCTGAGGGACAGACAAGGGATGACCTCGCCATGATCATCGAAGAGGTTCTGGTACAGAGGATGCAGGGTGTGAAAAATGAAAAGGGCGTCTGGATTACGCCTGCATTCCCTAAGCTGATCTATGTGCTGGATGAGGATAACATTTCAGAGGAATCCAAATACTGGGGACTCACAGAGCTGGCTGCAAAATGTACAGCCAAGCGGATGGTTCCGGACTATATTTCTGCAAAGATCATGAAGGAATTAAAACAGGGGGATGTATACCCCTGCATGGGCTGCCGCTCCTTTTTGACGGTTGAGGATTCCCAGAGAAATGCAGATGGAAGCCACAAATACTACGGCCGTTTCAATCAGGGCGTAGTGACCATTAATCTGGTGGATGTAGCCTGTTCCAGCGAGGGCGATATGGATGAATTCTGGAAGATTCTGGATGAACGTCTGGAGCTGTGCCACAGAGCCCTCAGATGCCGTCATGAGCGCCTGCTGGGCACGATTTCCGATGTGGCGCCGATTCTCTGGCAGAACGGCGCTCTGGCCCGCCTGAAAAAGGGAGAAAAGATTGACCGTCTGCTCTTTGACGGCTATTCTACCATTTCTCTGGGCTATGCGGGCCTGTATGAAATGTGTATGAGGATGCTGGGCAAGTCCCATACCGATCCGGAGGCCAGACCCTTTGCACTGAAGGTAATGAAGCGTCTCAATGACAAGTGCAGGGAGTGGAAGGAGGCAGAGCATATCAGCTATTCCGTATACGGTACGCCTATGGAATCCACGACCTATAAGTTTTCCAAGTGCCTCCAGAAGCGTTTCGGAATCATTCCGGGCGTAACGGATAAAAATTATATTACAAACAGCTATCATGTCCATGTATCGGAGCAGATTGATGCATTCAGCAAGCTGAAATTTGAGGCAGAGTTCCAGAAGCTGTCGCCGGGCGGTGCGGTAAGCTATGTGGAAGTCCCAAATATGCAGAACAACATTCCGGCTGTTTTATCTGTGATGAAGTTTATTTATAATAATATCATGTATGCGGAGCTGAATACGAAGAGCGATTACTGCGAATGCTGCGGCTATGACGGAGAAATGGCAATCAAGGAGGATGAGTCCGGAAAGCTTATCTGGGAGTGCCCCAACTGCGGAAATCAGGATCAGAACCATATGTTTGTAGCCCGCAGAACCTGCGGTTATATCGGAACCCAGTTCTGGAACCAGGGACGGACTCAGGAGATCAGAGACAGGGTGCTTCATCTGTAAGCGTTTTTGGGCCGGTCCGAAAGGAGAGCAGGATGAATTACGGAAATATTAAGGAATGTGATATTGCAAACGGTCCAGGGGTCCGGGTCAGCCTCTTTGTATCCGGCTGCAGGCATCACTGTAAAGGCTGCTTTAATGCAGAAACCTGGGATTTTGGATACGGAAAACCGTTTACAGAGGAAACCGGCAGAGAGATTCTCAGGCTGCTGGAACCGTCCTATATCCAGGGTTTCACCGTTTTGGGCGGAGAACCTTTTGAGCCGGAGAACCAGCCGGCTGTGGCAGAGCTTTTAAAGCAGATCCGAATGGTATATCCGCAGAAGGATATCTGGTGCTACAGCGGTTATCTTTATGATTCAGATATGCAGCCGGGAGGCAGGGTATACACAGAACATACGCAGGAGATTTTTAAATGTCTGGATGTGCTGGTGGACGGTGAATTTGTGGAAGCAGAGAAGGATCTGACCCTGGTATTTCGGGGGAGCAGCAATCAGAGGCTTCTGAAGCTGAAAGACGGAATTGCCTGCGGAAACTGGCCGTAAGTATGAAATTTTTATGAAATAACAGGGGTGCAGCCAAGGCTTTCTTGCATAATTCATCAAATTGAATTATAATGAAAATCAACCTGGCAGCGCCCCTGTATTGTAATCGGTGCTGTCTTTCTGGAAAGGAGAAGCAGTATGAAGAGATGTTTTGGAGTAATGGCAATGGCCGTTGTATTGAGCGCAGCTTTGGCAGTTCCGGCTTATGCGGGTACATGGAAATATGTAAATGACCAGTGGAAGTATCAGCGGGGTGCGAATAAGTTTGCCTACAATGAATGGATTCAGGATAAGGGAAAGTATTATTATCTGGACAATGACGGTTATGTGACAACGGGCTGGCAGCAGATAGAGGGCCAGTGGTATCATATGGACAGCACAGGAGCCATGGAAACCGGCTGGTTTAAAGACAGTGACAGCGGAAAATGGTACTATCTGTATCCAAGCGGTGTAATGGCGGTTAATACAGTAATTGATGGAAGAACCATTGGAACAGACGGAGTGTGGGTACCGGAGGAAGGGGCGGTAGAGCCCTCTGACAGCGCTGATCTGTCTACCCAGCAGTTGGTTCAAAATATGGAAGGAATTTCCACAAAGGGATATTCGATCCTCACATCGGCCAGAACCGGAGGCGGGGAGCGCTGGGATAATGCGGTCCGGCTGAAGGGAAAAGGAAGCCATGTAATCTGCAATACCAACGGCGAATATCGGCTTTTATACGGTTCCTTCGGCCCATCGTCTTCTCAGTTTGACAGCGGCCTTATGGCCAGAGTGACTGTTTATGGGGATAACGATCAGGTACTTTATACCTCTTCGGATATTCATCACAATGAGAAGGTAACCTACTTTGGAGTAGATGTCTCCGGACAGAACCAGATCAGAGTAGAGGTTTCCTTGTCAAAAGATAACGGGTATGATGATCCTGTGATTCTGTTTAATGGGCTGGCTTTATACAAATAGAAACATAAGATAATAAACTGCCGCAGTCAGAAGGCGATTCTTCAGGCATATGTCCTGGATGCGCGTTCTGGCTGCGGCAGTTTTCAGTTTATAGATTTATTTTTCGGCCTTTTTAACAGAGATAACAGTTCCGGTAAACGCATCAACCTCACTTAATTCTCCGGTGTAGGTAACAGTAACCGTGTCACCGTTTTTTACATCAGAGAGCCCTTCAGGCGTTGCGTCAAAGGACAGGACAAAGGATGTGCCCTCGCTGTCGGTTATGTTAAACATAAAATCCTTGATTTCATCAATGGTGCCTGTAATGGATGAGGTCTTGACATCCGTATCAGCGGAGGAGGCTTCAGCAGAAGGGGTGTCTGCGGACTCGGAAACTTGTGTGGAAACGGTTTCTTCTGCGGAAGAAACCGGCTGAGAAGAGGGCTGGGCCCCGCATCCGGTTGCCAAAATAAGGGAAACGGCTGCTGCTGCGAATAAATTTCTTTTTTTCATAATAAACCTCCATAAGTATATGCAATATATTTTTCAGTACATATGCTTAGACGGGAGGCGGGGTGAGAAAGTTGCAGAGAGAAAGTTATTTTTTTATTGTGCATTTTAAACAAAAAAGTGAAAATGTAATGTGAGGGGGGAAGATGGAAAAAACCATATAAAATATAAATTATATGCTCGATTGGAAATTTTAGAACATTAAAAAAATTGTGATAATATACAAAAAATAATGAAATAATGAATGGATATTGACATGAATGATAATGGGTGTTACAATCGTAACAACTTAATAAATAAAACATTTAACGTTGATGAGCTCAAAAAGCCAGCCGTTTCGGTTGGCTTTTTTGTTTTTTGTGCACAAAGCGTTGAGTGTAGAATTTATCAGATTCAGAAAAGTGTCTGCCGGCAAATCACTTTTTTGAATAAAATGTTTTCGAAAACAAAGCGCAACCAGAAAAATGTAGATTCTGCAGATGCAGAGGAAAGAGGAAATGAACTTATGAAAAAAGAGCTTATTTACCAGCATATTGATCACACATTATTGAAGGCGGTTTCTTCCTGGGAAGATATTCATAAATTATGTGAAGAGGCAGTTGCGCATGGAATGGCATCTGTCTGTATTCCGCCATCCTATATCAAGAGAGTACATGAGGTATATGGTGATAAGCTGAATATCTGTACAGTAATTGGTTTCCCCCTGGGATACAATACCACAGAAGTGAAACGGTCAGAAGTGGAGCAGGCAATTGCAGAGGGAGCCAAAGAAGTAGACATGGTTGTAAATCTGGGAGATGTAAAAAATGGAGATTTTGACCGTGTAACAGAAGAAATTGCTACTCTGAAACGTGCAGCAGGAGACAAGATCTTAAAGGTAATTATTGAAACCTGTTATCTGACAGAAGAAGAAAAGATTCGTCTTTGCAGGTGTGTGGCAGACGGAGGAGCAGATTATATCAAGACATCTACCGGATTTGGTACTGCAGGAGCAAAGATTGAAGATATCCGTCTTTTTAAAGAGAATCTTCCAAAAGATAAGGATGTAAAGATGAAGGCAGCCGGAGGCGTGAGAACCAGAGAAGATCTGGAACTGTTTTTAGAAGAGGGATGCGAGCGGATTGGAACCAGTTCTGCAATTAAGATACTGGAAGACGGCGAAAATAATAACGGGGCTTACTAATTAGAGTTCAGATTGAGAAAGGAGAAGGATCATGAAAAAAACGATGAAAAAAATAGGTGCAGCATTATTAGCAGCGATGATGGTTATGTCAGTAACAGGATGTTCTCAGGGCGGTAATACAGCAGGTACTTCAGCTGCAGGAGAAGGTGCTTCCGGTGCGGGTGCTGAGATTGCGATGATCGCAGATGGCGGAAGCATTGATGACCAGGGATTTAACCAGGGAACATATGAAGGCGTAAAACAGTATGGTGAGGAAAAAGGAATTTCTTACAAATATTATAAACCGGTAGAAAAGACAACAGATGCATATTTGTCAGCCATGGAATTGGCAATCGAAGGCGGAGCAAAAATTATTGTAGCACCCGGCTTTCGGTTTACGGAGGCAATGTATGTAGCGCAGGATACATGGCCGGATCTTAAATTTGTTCTTCTGGATGGAGTTCCTTCCAGCAATGGAGATACAAAGATTGGTGAAAATACAGTAGGTATTCAGTATGCAGAGGAACAGGCCGGTTTTCTGGCCGGCTATGCAGCGGTTGTAGAAGGGTACAAAAAACTTGGCTTTATGGGAGGCGTTGCAACTCCGGCAGTTGTACGTTACGGATACGGTTTTATCCAGGGAGCTGAGGCTGCTGCAAAGGAAATGGGTGTAAGTGATGTACAGATGAATTACTATTATACAGGTACATTTGATGCTACTCCAGAAACTCAGACACTGGCAGCAACCTGGTATCAGAATGGAACAGAGATTATTTTTGCATGTGGATCCGGTGTTGGTCAGTCTGTTATGGCAGCAGCTGATGCTTCTGCATCCGGCAAGTCTATTGGCGTAGATATTGACTGGGCAGGAGAATCTGAGACAGTTGTTACTTCTGCTATGAAATCTTTAAGCGGTACAGTATATCAGATGCTGGAGAAGTTCTACAGCGACAGTTTCCCGGGCGGAGAGAACATTATGATGGACGCATCCAACAAGGGTGTGGAACTTCCGATGGAAACCTCCAGATTTGAAACGTTTGATCAGGCTAAGTATGATGAGGTTTATGGAAAACTGGCAGATGGCACATTTAAGCCGCTCCGCGATGTAAATGAAGAGGGAACTTCCTATACACTGGATCAGATTTCTGACGGAACAATCGAGGTAACCGAAGTAAAATAAAGAGTATTCAGCTAGTGGGATGCCGGGAGAATGAATATGGAATATGTAATTGAAATGTTGGGAATCCGAAAGGAATTCCCCGGAATTGTTGCAAATGATAATGTAACACTTCAGCTAAAACGTGGTGAAATTCATGCATTACTGGGAGAGAACGGTGCAGGAAAATCAACATTGATGAGCGTACTGTTTGGTATGTATCAGCCAGAAGCCGGTGAGATACGCAAGAATGGACAGGTTGTACATATAAAGAATCCCAACGACGCAAATAAGCTGGGAATTGGTATGGTTCATCAGCATTTTAAGCTGGTTCATAACTTTACGGTTCTGGAGAATGTAATTCTGGGTGTGGAAACCACCCAGAAGGGGCTTCTGAAAATGGATGAGGCCCGCAAAAAGGTAGTAAGCCTGTCGGAAAAATATGGGCTGAAGATTGATCCAGACGCATTGATTTCTGATATTACAGTAGGTATGCAGCAGAGAGTAGAGATTTTAAAGATGCTGTATCGTGATAATGAAATATTGATTTTTGATGAACCAACCGCTGTTCTGACTCCTCAGGAGATTGATGAACTGATCAAGGTTATGAAGAATCTGGCAGCAGAAGGCAAGTCGATCCTGTTTATTACCCATAAACTCAATGAGATAAAAGAGGCCGCTAACCGCTGTACAGTACTGCGAAAAGGAAGATATGTAGGTACGATTGACGTTGCTTCCACCACCAAAGAAGAAATGTCTGAAATGATGGTGGGAAGAAAAGTAAATTTACAGATTGATAAGGGAGACTATAATCCGGGTGAATGTGTGCTGGCTGTAGAAGACTTAAGCGTAAAGAATCATTTTACAGGAAAGCTGTCTGTCAATCATGTATCGTTTGATGTAAAGGCAGGAGAAATTGTCTGTATTGCAGGAATTGACGGAAACGGACAAAGTGAACTTGTATATGCTCTTACAGGACTGACACCGACTGAGAGCGGATCGATTCACTTGAAAGGTCAGGATTTTACTCACATGAGTATCAGAGAGCGCAATACTCATGGACTTGGACATATCCCGGAAGACCGTCATAAACACGGATTGGTTCTGGACTATGATCTGGCATATAATACGGTACTCCAGAGTTATTTTGAAAAAAAGTTCCAAAATCATGGTTTCTTAAAAGAGCGGGAGATTTACAGCTATGCAGACGGACTGATTCAGTCGTTTGATATCCGCTGCGGACAGGGAGGTAAGACCATCTCCAGAAGTATGTCCGGAGGCAATCAGCAGAAGATCATTATTGCAAGAGAGATTGACCGTAATCCGGATCTTTTAATCGCTGTGCAGCCTACAAGAGGTCTGGATGTAGGTGCGATCGAATACATCCATAAGCAGTTAGTCGCGCAGAAGAAGGCGGGAAAAGGGGTTCTTCTGGTATCCCTGGAACTGGATGAGGTTATGAGTATCAGTGACCGTATTCTGGTAATGTATGAAGGTGAGATCGTTGCCGATTTAAAACCGGAGGATGTAACGGTACAGGAACTGGGACTCTATATGGCAGGGTCCAAAAGGAGGGCATAGAACGTGAAAAGAAAATCTCTTCCATCCGGCGTTTCCAGTTTTCTGGCGTCTGTTATGGCAATTCTTCTGGGAATGCTTGTCGGATTGATTATTTTAGTAGCAAGTAATCCGGCACAGGCAGGTCAGGGCTTTACAGCAATTCTTCTGGGCGGTCTGTCAAACTTAAAGAACATGGGGCAGGTACTGTACTATGCAACACCTTTGATCATGACAGGTTTATCTGTGGGATTTGCCAGTAAGACCGGACTTTTCAATATCGGAGCATCCGGTCAGTTTATCGTCGGGGCATTCGCGGCAGTGTTTGTAGGTGTGCGTTTTACATTTTTACCGGGTGCTCTTCACTGGATCGTAGCTCTTTTAGCAGCGATTCTGGCTGGTGCTTTATGGGGAATGGTTCCTGGTATTTTAAAAGCAACAAGAAACGTAAATGTGGTAATTGGATGTATCATGATGAATTATATTGGAATGTATTCTGTGAATGCTCTGGTGAGTGCGTTCATTTATGATCCGCTGCAGAGTCAGTCTCTTCCGGTAGACGCAGATGCAATTCTTCCAAAGATGGGAATGGATATGATCTTCCGCTATAATAACCGTCCATCCAGTGCTAATGCGGGAATTCTGATTGCAATTCTGTCAGGTGTTGCAATTTGGGTCATCCTCCAAAAGACTGTGTTTGGTTATGAATTGAAAGCCTGCGGCTATAACAGTGAAGCAGGCCGTTATGCAGGTATGAATGAAAAGAAAAATGTGATTTCTTCTATGGCAATTGCAGGTGCTCTGGCTGGTCTGGGCGGCGGTTTGCTTTACCTTGCAGGTTCCGGAAACGGAATTCAGGTAGTAGATACGCTGGCAGCAGAAGGCTTTAACGGTATTCCGGTAGCGCTGCTTGCTATGAATAATCCAATCGGTATTATCTTCTCCGGTATTTTTATCGCATACTTAAAGGTGGGCGGAGATCAGATGCAGCTGTATAATTTCGTTCCTGAGGTTATCGATATTATTATTTCTGTAATTATCTATTTCAGTGCATTTGCGTTGGTATTCAGGGGTGTAGTCAGCAAGGTATTCTCGGGGAAAAAGACGGATACGGCAGATAAGACGGCGTGAAAGGAGAAGTGACATGAGTTTATTATATTTTTTGGTTCAACAAATGATGCTTTTTTCCATCCCGCTGCTGATCGTTGCACTGGGAGGAATGTTCTGTGAGCGAAGCGGTGTTATCAACATTGCTCTGGAGGGCATCATGGTGCTGGGCGGATTTGCCGGGATTCTGTTTATCAATCTGTTTCAAGGTGTACTTCCCGGACAGCCGATTTTGCTGATTGCACTGCTGATTTCTATGGTGACCGGAATGGTGGTATCTCTGGTTCATGCATATGCCTCTGTAAATATGAAGGCAAATCAGAGTATCAGCGGTACAGCAATCAATATGTTCGCTCCGGCATTTGCTATTTTTGTTGCCAGAGTAATCCGCAATGTGCAGCAGATTCCGTTTGAGAATCAGTTCCGAATTGAAAAAATACCGGTTTTGGGAGATATTCCGGTGATAGGAGGAATGTTTTTCCAGAATGCCTATATTACTACTTATCTGGGAATTCTGATTCTGGTGGTTTCCTGTGTAGTTCTGTATAAAACAAGATTTGGACTTCGTCTGCGTTCCTGTGGTGAACATCCGCAGGCAGCAGCATCTGTGGGAATCAGCGTTTATAAAATGCGTTATATGGGTGTACTGATTTCAGGCGCGTTAGCTGGTATTGGCGGACTGGTATACATCATTCCTACTTCTACCAGTTTCAATGCATCTGTATCAGGATATGGATTCCTGGCCCTGGCTGTTTTGATCTTCGGTCAGTGGAAACCTGGAAAGATCCTTTTAGCAGCTCTGTTTTTTGGTATCATGAAGACCATATCTTCTGCATACTCAGGAATTCCGATTCTTGCAGATTTTGGCATTCCAAGCAGTATTTATAAAATGATTCCATATTTGGCAACCCTGATTGTTCTGGCACTTAATACGAAGGGATCCCAGGCGCCAAAGGCATCCGGTGTTCCTTATGATAAAGGTGCGAGATAACACAGACTGTATTTATATGAACAGGAGGATAATAATATGCCGTTTTTAAATGAGGAAGGAAAACAGTATCATATAAATTGTAAGGAAGGGGATGTGGGTCGTTATGTGCTGCTTCCTGGAGATCCATTCCGTACGGATGTGATCGCATCTATGTTTGATGATGCAAAACTGGTGGCTCACAACAGGGAGTGTAAAACCTGGACTGGAACATTGAACGGAGAAAAGGTATCTGTTACTTCTACTGGTATGGGCAGCCCGTCTACAGCAATCGTAGTAGAAGAACTGATTCGTTGCGGTGCAGATACGTTTATTCGCGTGGGAACTTCCGGGCGTGTGTGTCCCGCCTCCCAGGATATGTCTTTAAATGGTGTGATCAACACTGCAGCAGTACGGGATGAAGGGACAACGATTTCTTACGTTCCTCTGGCTTATCCGGCAGTGGCTGACCGTCATGTAGTAGATGCACTGGCCAGAGCAGCTAAAAAGCTGGGTTATAATTTTGCAGAGGGTATTACCCATTCGAAAGATGCATTTTATGCGGAGATTGAGCCGGATAATATGCCCAACAGCGACTATGTAAAATCCCGCTGGCAGGCGTGGGAACGCTCGAATGTAATGTGTTCTGAGATGGAGGCTGCTGCGATTTTCATCGTTTCTTCCATCAGAAACTGCCGTGCATCTGCCGTTATGGCGTACAAGAAAGTAAACCTCCAGGCTGCGATGGAAACAGCAATTGAGGGTCTGCGGATTTTAATTGAAGAAGACAAGAAGCTGGGGAGGTAACGATGGAACGGTTGCTGATTAAAAATATTCGGTACCTTTATTGTATGGATGAAGAGGATACATTTCTGGAGAATGCAGACATTTATATAGAAGGAAATGTGATCAAAAAAATCGGGACGAAGCTGGATGTGCCTGCTGATGGGGTAAAAGTGATAGACGGAACTGGGAAGCTGGCACTTCCTGGATTTATCAATACCCATCATCATTTTTATCAGAATATTACCAGAAATATTCCGATCATGCAGAAGGGAAATCTTTTGGGCTGGCTTCTTTACTCATACGGAGCATGGGAAAATATGGAAGAAGAGGACGTAAAGGCGGCAGCACGTCTGGCTACAGCAGAGCTCCTGATGACAGGATGTACCACATCTATGGACTTTATGTATTTCTTCCCCCATGGAAAACATGATTTAATGGATGCAGAATTTGAGGCCGTAAAAGAGCTGGGACTGCGGTTTCACGGATTCCGTGGCTGTATGCCTGTAATGGAGGGAAACCTGCCTGCAGAAATGAAGGAACGGCTGGGGATTGATGCCGGGAGTCTGGTGGAGTCCTATGATGATATTCTGGATTCATGTGACAGAACATTTCAAAAATACCATGATGACAGCCGTTTTTCCATGAGCCGCGTAGGCGTAGGCCCTACTACTGTGGTATTTGAGAATCCGGAATTTATGAAAGAATTGAAGAAGATGGCAGATAATCGCGGCGGTTTGTGTCATACTCATCTTCATCCAAGACCAGATGAGATCAAAAAGTGTGGAGAGCTGTATAATTGCAGACCTCATCAGTGGTTGGAGAAAATCGGCTGGATCGATAAAAATGTATCTTTTGCCCATATCAGCCGTCATAATGCAGAAGAACTGGATATTGTAGCGAGAAACGGCGCGTCTGTGACCCAGTCGCCGTCCTGTCATATGAGACTGGGATACCCGATTGCTCCGGCACTGGAAGCGAGAGACCGGGGGATTCCCGTAAGTATCGGTGTAGACGGCGGAGCCAGCAACGACAGCGGAGATATGCTGGGAGAGCTGAGAACCATGCTTTATGTTCACCGGATTGACGGCGGACATCCAGGCTATGGACCGGAGCGGTGGATCAATGCAAAAGAAGTATTTGAGATGGCAACGGTAAACGGTGCAAAATGTCTGAACAGGGATGACATTGGTATGCTGAAAGAGGGAATGGCAGCCGATCTTGTACTGTTTTCCATGATACAGCCGGGGTATGCCGGAGCATTGACAGATCCAAGGGGAGCACTGCTGTACTGTGGAAATAATCATCTGGCAGACACAACCATCGTGAATGGAAATGTGTTAATCGAGAATGGCATATTCCTGGCAGGAGATTTAAATCAGATTGTAGAGGATGCCAATCGTTCAACAGCAAGGATATTAAAGCTTGTGAAGGATAAGACAGGCATTGACTATCGTATGGAGGCGTAGGCATCATGGAGACAGGCAGAAACAGAACAGAGACAGTGCGGTTTCCTAAGCGGATTGGTATGATCGTTCCTTCCTCTAATACTGTAGTAGAACCAATATGCAGCCGTATTTTTTTCGGTATGGAGGATGTAGTTACCGTTCATTATTCCAGACTGGAGGTCGTAAATGTTTCTCTGGATGATAACTCTACCAGACAATTTGCTGTGGATACGATGCTTCGGGCAGCCGATCAGCTTGCTCAGGCCAAGGTAGATGCGATTATCTGGAACGGAACGGCAGGAAGCTGGCTGGGAATTGAGCGTGACAGAGAGATGTGCCAGAAGATTGAAGAAAAAACCAAGATTCCCATGAGCACAGCGTCTTTGGGGCTGGTAGGAAGTTATCAGGATTTTGATATAAAGCGTCTGCATCTTGTGACACCTTATATTAAAGAAATGAATGACGCAATTATTCGGGAGTATGAGAAGCTGGGGCTTACAGCAGCAGGAGTGACCGGCCTTGGAATCACGGAAAATACAGAGATAGGCAGTGTCACGAAGGAACAGCTGGAGACCCTGTGCTGCAGCACAGGCGCAGGCCATGGCGAGGGGATTGCAGTTGTCTGTACGAACCTGGCTGCTGCCTGGAGAGCGGACTTGATCGAAAAACGGTCAGGAGCGGTTGTGTTTGATTCCGTAACCGCAGCTGTTCGGGAGGCATTGAAGTTGTGTGGGTTAGAAAAATTGTCCTTCCAGGGATGGGGAAAGCTGCTGGACGTATAAGCTAAGATGGAGGAAACAACTATGGCATTAAATATGGAAACAAATTATTGTGGATTCCGCTGTGAAAATCCATTCATTCTGGCTTCTTCTCCCGTTAGTGCGACAGGAGAGATGATCTGCAGAGCATTTGAAGAAGGATGGGCTGGAGCAGTTACAAAAAGCATCTCTTTTCTTCAGGATGAGTTGAATTTAAGCTTGTCTCCCAGAATGCTTCCTATTTCTGCTTCCGGAGCAAAAGGCGTTACCGGCATGGGGAATATCGACTTTGTTATGGACAAGTGTGTAGACGCAGCATTTGCAGACTTTGCGAAAGTGAAGGAACGGTATCCGGAAAAGATGCTGATTATCAGTGTAAAGGCTCAATATGTAGAAGCGGATTGGAAAACGCTGGCCAGAAAGGCCCAGAATGCCGGAGCAGATGCGTTGGAGCTTTGTCTGTCCTGTATTGACAGCGAAGCAGGCGTGATGATCTGCCAGGAGAAAGAGCTGATGCAGCAGGTAATTCGCTGGGTAAAAGAAGAAGTTCAGATCCCGGTGATAGCCAAACTGTCAATTCATGTCAATGATATTGGAAAAATGGCTCTGTATGCGGCTGAAGCCGGAGCAGATGCAGTGACCGGAATCAATTCTATTCATGGAATCGGTCCTCTGAATCCGGAACGTATGGTACATATTCCGGATATAATAGGACAAAGTGCACCCATGGGATTGTCTGGAGCGTTCATTAAACCTATGGCTCAGCATTGTATTTATAAAATGGCTCTTGCTGCAAAAGAAAAGCCGTTTGGTATTTCAGCAGTTGGAGGAATCACAGATGGAAAGGATGCATTAGAGTATCTGTGTCTGGGCGCTGACACACTGCAGAGCGCAACAGCAGTTATGTATAAAGGCTATGGCATAATCAGGCAGATGATTTCTTATCTGGAAAAATTTATGATGGAAAAAGGATATCAGTCTCTGGATGAGTTCCGTGGATATTCTTTGAATCACATGGCTTCTGCGGCAAGAAATCTGTCTTTAAAGCAGCAGCTGGCAGCTTTAGTGGATCCAGATAAATGTATTGGGTGCGGGAAATGTGCTGTCTCCTGCAGTGACGGCGGAAAGCAGGCAATTCAGCTGGAGACCAGTCCAAGAAAAGCTTTGGTCTGCACGGAGAAATGTACGGGATGCGGACTTTGCCAAATCGTGTGTCCTACAGGTGCGATTCAGATGGTACCCACAGAGCGATAAGTGAAGGAAAAAGGAGAAAAATGGAATGAGGAAATTCAAGCGAATATTCTTGATCGTTATGGATTCTTTTGGTGCGGGAAATGCTCATGACGCAAAAGCATATGGAGATGAAGGCGCCGATACGATGGGACATATTGCAGAATATGTGGGCCAGTGGAACATTCCAAACCTTCAGAAGCTGGGACTTGCTAATCTCCATCCGCTGAAAGGAGTAGAGCCGGCTGTAAAACCGTTAGGCTACTACGCCTTGCTGAATGAAAAAAGCCGTGGAAAGGACACCATGACCGGACATTGGGAGATGATGGGAATTCAGACTGCAAAACCGTTTGTCACATTTTCAGAGACAGGGTTTCCAGAGGAACTGGTTAAAGAATTAGAACAGCGTACCGGTCATAAAGTGATTGGAAATAAGAATTCCAGTGGAACAGAGATTCTGGATGAACTGGCAGAAGAAGAGATTGCTACCGGTCATATGATCGTATATACTTCAGCTGATTCTGTGCTTCAGATTTGCGGAAATGAAGAAACATTTGATCTGGAAGAACTTTACCGCTGCTGTGAAATTGCCAGAGAAATTACACTTAAAGATGAGTGGAAGGTGGGCCGTGTGATAGCCAGGCCTTATGTGGGAAAGAAACGCGGAGAATTTAAGCGTACCAGTAATCGAAAGGATTATGCTTTAAAGCCTTCCGGAAAAACAGCTTTGGACGCATTGAAGGAGAATGGTCTGTCAGTGATTGCTGTGGGAAAGATCCATGATATTTTTGATGGAGAAGGAATCACACAAACGTATCATTCAGACAGCTCTGTTCATGGAATGCAGCAGACAGCGGATATTATGGAACATAGTGAATTTGAAGGATTATGTTTTGTGAATCTGGTAGATTTTGATGCAGTATGGGGGCATCGCAGAAACCCGGAAGGATATGCAAAAGAAGTGGAGCAGTTTGATGAAAAGCTGGGAGAATTGCTGGAACTGATGGGAGATGAGGATCTGCTGATGATTACGGCAGATCATGGAAATGACCCGACTTATCAGGGAACTGATCATACCAGAGAACAGGTACCGCTGCTTCTTTATGCAAAAGATCTGAAGGGTGCAGGAACATTAAATGAGGCAGATTCTTTTGCGGCAATAGGGGCTACGATTGCAGAAAATTTCAATGTAAGGATGCCGGATGGAACCATTGGAGAATCAATGCTGGATCAGATTCAATAGATCTATTTTGAAAGGTTTAGGAGTGAGTATATAAATGGATATGCTCACTCCTTTTTGTTATGATTTTTCATACATTTGGGACTAGCCGTCACATCAGTGTACTGATACAATACATTTAAGACAAAGACAGTAAAAAGAATGAAACGATCAGGAGTTTTGAAAGATGCAGTCAAACCACGAAATTGTAGTGCCAAATGAAGATTTACCCTTTAAGATGTTTTTATTTGAAGGGGAGAAGGGAAATTATTTCCGGGATAAACACTGGCATCGCTCCATTGAAATTTTTATGGTGTTTGAGGGTCATTTAAAATTCTATTTGAATGATTTGGAACAGGAGCTGAATCCAGGTGAGTTTGTTCTGGTGAATTCAAATGAGATACATGCCATTGATTCACCGGAGCCAAACAAAACAGTAGTGATACAGATTCCATTAAAAACATTTTCTGATTACTTTACCGGGGAGCAGTACATTCGATTTACACATGAAGCAAAAAAGCAGGATGTCCAGGTCGTGGATCTGATCCGGGAAATGTTTGCTGCATACGGGAAAAAAGAGACGGGATATGATATGCGGGTAAAAAGCGGATATTATATGCTGTTATATCTGCTTGTTTCTGTTTACCGTGAATTGGACGTAAAAGATGAATTGCTGAAACAAAACAGAAAATTAAATAAACTTACTCCCATTACGAATTATATGAAAGAACATTATCAGGAGGAGCTGTCATTGGAAGCGCTGGCTGAGGTGTTTGGATATACTCCTGCATATATTTCAAGAATGTTTCAAAAATATGCAGGCATCAATTATAAGGATTATCTGCAGGGAGTACGTGTAGAATATGCGTTTACGGAACTGAGCCGGACGGAGCATACGGTCAGTGAAGTGGCCTTTCACCATGGATTTCCAAGCAGCAGGGCTTTTGCAAAGGCATTTCAAAAGAAATACGGGATGCTTCCAAGCGAGTATCTGCGGAGAAAAACAGAATCGTCCCATTCATCGGAACAGATATAAAAAAGACAAAAAAGTGCAGTTGTATGGATAAATAAAAGGTCGATAAGATAAAAGGAAGCTGTTATCATGGTCTTAACAGAAAACATTCTAATAAGAAAGGAGACAATGATGCAGATTCAGAATATAAATGAGGAATCATTTAAAAAATACGGTAAAATTCTGACGGGATATCATGTAGACGGAATCCTGGCAGAAATGGAGCATACGCCTTTAACAAGAGAAGTCGTATATGTTCCGTCTGTGGAAGAAATGGAGGCTCTGCCTGATGCAGAGGAGATGAAAAACCGCGGATTTGGCGGCCTTCCAATTCAAATCGGATATTGCAATGGTGATAACAGAAAGCTGAATGGGCTGGAATATCATCGTTCTTCTGAAATTAATATTGCAGTAAACAACCTTGTTCTGCTCCTTGGACGGGAGCAGGATATTGAAGCAGACGATACATATGACACTTCTCGCGTGGAGGCTTTTTTTGTACCTGCAGGTACAGTGATTGAGGTTTATGCAACAACACTTCACTATGCGCCATGTACGGCAGAGGGTGAAAATGGTTTCCGATGTGTGGTTGTGCTGCCGAAAGGAACGAATACGGAGCTGGATTTTGCAGCAGGGACAGAGGGAGAGGACAGACTGCTTGCTGCCAAAAACAAATGGCTGATCGCACATGAGGAAGCTGGGATTGTAGGTGCATTCTGCGGCTTAAAGGGTGAAAATGTAACAGTTTAAAATAATAAGAAGGTGGGTACATACAATGAAAAATATGCCAGAATTGAAAATCGGAGTAGTAGCAGTAAGCAGAGATTGTTTTCCGGAGAGTCTATCTGTCAGCAGAAGAGAGGCTTTGATAAAAGCATACAGGGAAAAATATGGGGATAGGGATATTTATGAATGTCCCATTTGTATTGTGGAAAGTGAGATTCATATGGTGCAGGCGCTGGAAGATATCAAGGCTGCCGGCTGCAATGCGCTGGTTGTATATCTTGGAAATTTTGGACCTGAAATTTCTGAAACACTGCTTGCAAAGCATTTCGACGGACCGAAGATGTTTGTGGCTGCGGCAGAGGAGCGTGGGGACAACCTGATTCAGGGCCGCGGCGATGCTTACTGCGGAATGCTCAATGCAAGCTATAACCTGAAGCTGAGAAATATCAAAGCCTATATTCCGGAGTATCCCATTGGAACCGCCGAAGAATGTGCGGATATGATCGCAGAGTTCCGTCCGGTTGCAAAAGCAGTGATCGCATTGAATGATTTGAAAATTATCAGCTTCGGGCCGCGTCCATTAAATTTCCTTGCATGCAATGCGCCCATTCAGCAGCTTTACAATTTAGGAGTTGAAATTGAAGAAAATTCAGAGCTGGATCTGTTTGAGGCATTTAACAAGCATGCTGGAGATGAGCGGATCCCGGCGGTTGTGAAGGAAATGGAAGAGGAGCTTGGCGCCGGAAATAAGAAGCCGGAGATCCTTGAAAAGCTGGCACAGTATGAGCTTACCTTAAAGGACTGGATTGAGGAGCACAGAGGGTACCGCAAATATGTGGCAATTGCAGGAAAGTGCTGGCCGGCGTTCCAGACACAGTTTGGATTTGTGCCCTGCTATGTAAACAGCCGTCTGACCGCTCAGGGGATTCCGGTATCATGTGAGGTAGATATCTACGGTGCTTTGAGTGAATTGATCGGAACCGTTGTCAGCGAAGATGCGGTAACCCTCCTTGATATCAATAATAATGTGCCGGCAGATATGTATAAAGAAGAAATAGAAGGCAAATTCCCATATACTCATAAAGACACCTTTATGGGATTCCACTGTGGAAATACGCCGTCTGAAAAACTGTCCTTCTGTGAAATGAAATATCAGCTGATCATGGCACGTTCTCTTCCGGAAGAGGTGACACAGGGAACCTTAGAGGGAGATATCGCACCGGGAAATATTACATTCTTCCGTCTGCAGAGCACGGCTGACTGTAAGCTCAGAGCCTATATTGCACAGGGAGAGGTTCTTCCTGTTGCAACACGTTCCTTCGGCTCCATTGGTGTATTTGCAATTCCTGAAATGGGAAGATTTTACCGCCATGTGCTGATTGAAAAGAATTTCCCACATCATGGTGCAGTTGCATTTGGAAACCATGGAAAGGCTTTGTTTGAGGTATTTAAGTATATTGGGGTTCCTGTTGAGGAAATCGGTTATAACCAGCCTGCGGGAGTAAGATATCCTACAGAGAATCCGTGGAAATAAAGGGAGAGAAACATGTTATATATAGGCATTGACCTTGGTACATCAGCAGTGAAACTGCTGCTGATGGATCAGGGCGGAACCATTCATAAAATTGTATCAAAGGAATATCCCCTGTATTTTCCTCATCCCGGCTGGTCCGAGCAGAATCCTCAGGACTGGTTTGAAAAAACTATGGAGGGAATGAAAGAGCTGACAGCAGAGTGTGACAGAACACAGATTGCAGGAATCGGATTTGGCGGCCAGATGCACGGACTGGTGGTTCTGGACGAGATGGATCAGGTGATCCGCCCTGCGATTCTCTGGAATGACGGAAGAACAGCGAAGGAAACAGAGCATCTCAATGAAGTAATCGGAAAAGAAGCATTATCTAAATATACAGCAAATATCGCATTTGCAGGCTTTACCGCACCGAAGCTTCTCTGGATGAAAGCAAATGAGCCGGAAAATTTTTCCCGTATCAGCAAAATTATGCTGCCCAAGGATTATCTGGCATATATGCTTACGGGAATCCATTGTACGGATTATTCTGACGCTTCAGGGATGCTGCTTTTGGATGTGGAGCATAAATGCTGGTCCAGAGAAATGATGGATATTTGCGGAGTGAAAGAAGAACAGCTTCCGCAATTGTTTGAAAGCTATGAAGTGGTTGGTTTATTGAAGAAAGAAATTGCAGACAGGCTGGGGCTTACGGAAGCGGTGAGGGTCGTAGCAGGAGCCGGAGACAATGCAGCGGCTGCTGTGGGGACTGGAACCGTCGGAGAGGGAAAATGCAATATTTCACTTGGAACTTCCGGAACTATTTTCATTTCCAGTAAAAAATTCGGAGTGGATGAACACAATGCACTGCATTCCTTTGCTCATGCAGATGGAAGCTTCCATCTGATGGGATGTATGCTCAGCGCTGCTTCCTGCAATAAGTGGTGGATGGATGAAATTTTAAAGACAACAGAGTATGAAAGAGAGCAGGACAGTATTACAAAACTGGGTGAAAATCATGTTTACTATCTGCCCTATTTGATGGGAGAACGTTCGCCTCACAATGATCCCAAAGCAAGAGCCGCTTTTATCGGAATGACCATGGATACAGCAAGAGAGGACATGACGCAGGCTGTTTTGGAAGGTGTGGCATTTGGACTCAGAGATTCTCTGGAAGTGGCCAGAAGTCTGGGGATTCAGATTGAGCGTACCAAAATCTGCGGCGGCGGGGCAAAGAGTCTGCTGTGGAAGAAAATTATCGCGAATGTAATGAATCTGAAGGTCGATGTGATTGAAAGCGAAGAAGGCCCCGGATATGGGGGCGCTATGCTGGCAGCAGTCGGCTGCGGGGAATTTGAAACGGTGGAAGAAGCGGCAGAGAAGCTGGTGAAGATTGTTGATACCGTTGAGCCGGAGACTGGGTTGGTGGAAAAATACGAAAAGCGGTATCAGGTATTTAAGCAGATTTATCCTGCAATGAAGGGATTGTTTCAGTTGGGGATGTAAAAAGGCCCGCGTTCCGTAAAGAGGGCGTGGAATATCAGGGAGTGAGCATAGGAAGGGGGATGCTCACTCCTTTTTATACTAAGAAGCTATATGAATTCAGGTTAGAAAAACTGCAGTTTTAAATTGGTATTCGGAAAGATATGCAAGTCCCCATTCCTTTTTTACTGTTGATTTTTAAATGTGCTTCCGGGCCGTATTTCATAACCAGACGGCTGTTTACATTAGTAAGACCAATGTTGTCGCTGTCGGGATTGTCTATTCTTTTATAGAGTGCTGTGATTGCCTGGCGGTCCATTCCCACACCTGTGTCAATGACGGAAACGATCAGATGATTTTTTCGTCTTACAATACGAAGCTTGATAAAACCTGAATCATCTAAGGGCTTGATGCCGTGGTACAGGCTGTTTTCAATCAGGGGCTGTAAAATCAGCCGCATTATGGGAAGATTTTCAAGGGTTTCTTCGTATTCATAGTACAAAATATATTTGTCTTCATAGCGGCAGCGTTGAATACTGTCATATTTTTTCAGATAGTCAATCTCATCTTTTAAAGTCACCATAGAATGTGGATTCTGGAGGGAATATTTGAGAATATCTGACAGGGCTTGGATCATCTGATTCATGGCTGTGGGTTGCCCGGTATATTCTAACGCCTTGAAATCCAGAGTTTGCAGGGTGTTAAAGAGAAAATGGGGATTGATCTGCAGCTGAAGTGCCTTCATCTCCGCCAATTTCTGTTTCTGATCCTTTAGGGCCAGCTGATTTTTTAGGAAGGTCTGGTTTAAGAACAGCTGGACAATGTTGTTGAGTACCAGATCATACTCATCTCTGAGAAAGTCAGGTTTTTCCTGGCGGAATACACCGCGCTCTGCATCAGAGAATAGATTTACAAAGTAGTCGATTTGCTGAAAATTTTTTCGTGTGATGGTAAAGGCAATCCATAGGGATACAAAAACCATTGCAGCCAGTACCATGAGCAACTGCAGCAGGAGCGGATAAAAATCGCGATAATAATTGGAGTAGCTGATACAGGCGGCAATATAGGTATCACAGTCTGCTGGTATCATTCGAGTATAGCAGGAACCATTGCTGAAAGGAAACCAGCCTTCAAAGGGGGACAGAGAAACAGAGGAGAGCTTATTTGCAAGAAGGCCGCGATCTTCATGGGTAAACTGTTTTGTTTTCCCTGCTTCTAGGAGAAAATTTCCATTCTGATCCAGGATAAAGAAAGAATCTAACTGGGAACTGGTGGTTATCAGTTGTTTGAGCTGTTCCTCATAAATATTGACCATTACTACGCCGCGAAACATATTTAATTTCTTGAAGTAGGTAAGTACAGGAATCGGTTCTGCATAGGAGTATTGGTGCATCTGTCTGCGTTCCAGCCATTGGTCTTTATCCGAAGAGTCATAGGAATCCTTCCAGCTTAAGTCGGAAAACCGGGATAATTTTACAATTCCTCCTGTGTCTGAGGTAAGAATAGAATCATAATCGTCCAGATAATAATATACGGAGGCAATATAAGGGGCATTGTTGGTGAGCGAGGTAAAATTGGAAAGGATGCTGTTGGTAAGAACTACATCCAGATAATTCGCTTTCTCATGAGAAAGGAAATTTCTCAGGGAAATAGAGAGCCTTGGATTGCGCGCCAGAATATCATACTGGGTAGCGGCAGTATCCATAACCAGAGAATAATTGTCCTTGGCCGCCTGAGCGGAGCGCTTTGCATTGGATTGAATCTCCTGTTTCTTTTCCTGAATGACAAAAAATAAAAAGAAAAGAAAAACCATTAAAAGAGGGAGCGTAATAATGGCAAAATAGTAAAAAAAACAGTTAATAAAATTGCGTTTTCTCATGGGAATCAATGTCCTTTATTTTTCGTTGCGTTTTTCTGTAACTCCGCTGCAGTTACGATATTGTGTAGGAGTCATTTTGAAATACTGGTGGAAGGCTCTGGAGAAATTCTTTGGATTATCATATCCTACTCTGTAAGCAATTTCATACTGCTTGAAATGGATGTCCTTTAACATATTGGCAGCATGTTCCATACGGCTTTTGAGAAGATAATCGGAGAAGCTAAGAGCCGAGTGATCTTTCATCAGCCGAGAAAGATAATTGGGGCTTAGAGATACCAGACGGGCCGCCTGCTCTAAGCTGGCAGTTTGGTATTCCTGATCCAGATAGCTGGTAACAGTGTTGATAATTTTTTCGTAGTAACTTAAATTTTCCTCTTCAGGTTGTGCCAGTCCTTTTTCCATGTCCAGAGTTTCCCGAATTCTGGTGAGGCAGTCAGAGAGATCCTCATATTTCACAGGCTTTAAAAGATAATCGGAAACCCCGTTTTTCATGGCTTGACGGGCATAGTTAAAATCCTGATAACCGCTGAAAAATACCATTTTTACGGGCTTTTTTGGCAGAAGCAACCGGGACAGCTCCAGACCATCCATAATGGGCATCCGTATATCGGAGAGAACCAGATCTACTGGATTTTCCATGGCGAAATCCAAGGCCTCTTTTCCATTAGAACAAACTGCAGCGATTTCAAATCCCAGCTGATTCCATGGGAAGAGATTGGCCAGTCCGCTTCGTATTTTCGCTTCGTCGTCTGCAATGATTACTTGGTACATAGATCGTGTCCTTTCTTAAACAAAATGTGTGTTTTGAAAACAAGCTTTTGAAGGAGCTGTATAGCCGAGGCATTGTGTAATTATATTATATAAAATCTTCACAGAAAAATCATCTGTAAAACATTTTTTGAACCATAGATCGTGGTTCAGGAAGAAAAATCATAGAAAATGATACCGATTAGGATGTTTGGTTAAACAGAGATACCTTTTGTTAAGCTTAGTTTCTTAACAGAAGTGTTTTTTTTATGTACAATAAAGGCAGTCAAATGAGGAAGAGACAAAATGTAAACAAAGCGTGAAAGCAAATATGGGAGGTATGGCAACATGAAACATGGAAAAAAGCTTACAGGTCTTGTGATGGCGGGGATAATGACGGCTGGTGTTCTTACAGGTTGTACCAATGAACCGTCGGCAAACACTGCTTCTGATACCAAAACGGAAGATCAGAGTGCGAAGAGTGAGACTGCTTCTCAAGAGCAGATTACACTGCGTTTTATGTGGTGGGGCGGCGATGAGAGAAATGAGGCAACGCTGGCAGTAATTGACCAGTACCAGAAGCTTCATCCCGAGATCAAAATTGAGGCTGAGATGAACTCAGATCAGGGTTACATTGATAAGGTTTCTACCATGCTGGCAAACGGTACTGCACCGGATATTATGCAGCAGAATGTGGATTCTTTGCCGGATTTTGTGTCAAGAGGTGATTTCTTTGTGGATTTTTATGAGTACAAGGATATTTTTGATACATCCGGTTTTGATAAAAACTTTATTGATCAGTTTGGTACATTTGATGGAAAGCTGTTAGCACTTCCAACCGGTATGTCTTGTCTGGCAACTGTGGCTAACACAGAGGCTGCGGATGTCTGTGGTGTGGATCTGTCAAAACAGATCACATGGGAGAGTATGTTAGAGGACGGCAAGAAGCTTCATGCAGAAAATCCAGAGTACTACTATATGAACGTAGATACCCATATTTTATGTGAGTATGTACTGCGGCCTTATCTTCGTCAGAAAACAGGAAATTCCTTTATTATCGACAGTGAAAAGAAGCTTGGATTTACAAGGGATGAACTCGTAGAGGCTCTTACATACATTAAGGATTGCTATGATTGGGGTGTATTTGAGCCTGCTGAGGACAGTGCTACATTTAAAGGACAGATTCATACGAATCCAAAATGGATGAATGGAAAGTTTGTATTCGGTTATGGTGCATCCTCTAACATTAATTTGCTGATGGATGCTATTTCTGAAGCGGAGTGTACGGTTGTGCAGATGCCAATGGCAGATGACCGCATTAATGATGGTTTCTTTGCAGATACGCCACAGTATATGACCGTAAATAAGAATTCGCCCCATGCAAAAGAGGCCGTGGAATTCTTAAACTACTTCTATAATAATGAAACTGCCCAGGAGACATTAAAGGATGTAAGAAGTATTCCGCCAACTACAACTGGCAGAAGCTTATGTGCAGATAAGGGGCTGTTAGATGAGACTGTGGTAAAGGCTGTTGATTTGTCTGCAGGATTAAATGGAAAGAGTGACAAGGGGTATACCACAAGTGCCGAGGTTTACGCGATTCAGGAGGAAATAGTAGAAAGCATTGCTTACGGACAGAGCACTCCTGAAGAGGCAGCTGATAATGCCATTGAACTCTTAAATGATTATCTGAGTGCTTTGGATTAACAGTAAAAAGCAGCAACGGAAATATGAGATAAAAAGGATCTGCAGGCGGCTCGGGTATCATTCCCGGGCCGTTTCAGGGATAAGGAGGACAAGATGGCAAAAAAAGGCGCAAAGTCAGGATCCATGCACGGAGGCTGGACCAAACGGAATAAGATTGGATTCATGTATGTGAGTATCTGGATATTCGGATTTCTGTTATTCCAGCTGTATCCATTTATTTGCTCCCTGGTGTATTCATTTACAGATTATGATATTTTCAGCAAGCCGGAATTTGTGGGATTTGCTAATTATATAAAGCTTTTTACGAAAGATAAGGAATTTTGGAATTCACTAATTGTTACTTTGAAATATACGTTCATTACAGTACCTGGAAAGGTTGTACTTGCTCTGATCATTGCAGTAATCTTAAATAAAAATTTAAAGGGGATTAATTTTATTCGTACAGTATATTATATTCCGTCCCTGCTCAGCGGTTCCGTAGCTGTGGCAATTTTGTGGAAGGTGCTGTTTATGAACGATGGTTTTGTAAATAGTCTTCTGGGCTGTTTTAATATTGAACCAGTGAAATGGCTGGGGACACCAGATATGGCGTTAGTTACCATATGTATGCTGGAGATCTGGCAGTTCGGTTCCTCCATGGTATTGTTTCTTTCAGCCTTAAAACAGGTTCCGCAGTCACTTTACGAGGCTGCCAGAATTGATGGGGCATCCAAACCGAGAATGTTTTTCAAGATCACCCTCCCTATGATTACCTCCATCGCATTTTTCAATATTATTATGCAGCTGATTACTGCCCTGCAGAATTTCACCTCTGCTTTTGTAGTTACGAACGGAGGACCAAACAAAGGTACCTACGTTCTGGGTATGAAGTTGTATACAGATGCTTTTAAATATTTCAAGATGGGATATGCATGTGCCACTTCCTGGATTCTGTTCATTGTGATCCTGATCATGACGGCAGTGCTGTTTGCTACTTCAAAGAAGTGGGTTTATTATGATAATTAGGAGGAAGCCATGAGAGAGAAAAGAATAAAAAATGGGTTTACCTACACCTTTCTGGCTATCGGCGGTGTAGCTATGCTCTTTCCGGTTATATGGATGTTTTTTGCCTGTTTTAAGACAAACAATGAAATTTTTGGAAGTCTGCGCCTTCTGCCAGAGAGCTGGGTGATTGAAGCATTTGTGAAAGGATGGAAGACAACGGGAACTTATACCTATGCTCAGTATTTTATCAATACGTTTGCTTTGGTGGTTCCTACAACCTTTTTGACTTTGGTATCCTGTTCTATTGTGGCTTATGGTTTTGCACGTTTCGATTTTCCAGGAAACAAGGCGCTGTTTATGGTGCTGATAGCAACTCTGATGCTGCCAAATGCTGTTATTATCATTCCGCGCTATGCCTTGTTTAACAAGCTGGGCTGGCTGGATTCCTATATGACCTTTTATGCTCCCGCAGCAGTAGCATGCTATCCGTTTTTTGTGTTTATGATGGTGCAGTTTTTAAGAGGACTTCCCAGAGATCTGGATGAATCTGCTTATATTGACGGCTGTGGTCCTTTCCAGTGTTTTATGAAGATTCTTCTTCCATTGTTAAAGCCGGCCCTGTTTTCAGCAGGACTGTTCCAGTTCCTTTGGACATGGAATGATTTCTTCAATACCAATATTTATATTAATACTGTATCCAAGTTTCCACTGTCTCTGGCTCTTAGAGTCAGCATTGACGTAACATCCAATATTCAGTGGAACCAGGTTATGGCCATGGCGCTGGTATCTGTAATTCCGTTGATCATTCTGTTTTTTGCAGCCCAGAAGTATTTTGTAGAGGGAATTGCTACTTCTGGTCTGAAAGGGTAAAGGAGGAAATTGAATATGCAGCAATATCAGAATCCAATTTTATATGCTGATTATTCTGATCCGGATGTAATTCGGGTCGGAGAAGACTATTATATGGTGTCATCTTCATTTACCTACCTTCCAGGAGTGCCTTTGCTGCATTCAAAGGATCTGGTACATTGGGAGCTGATTAACCATTGTGTTTCCTCACTTCCTTTTGAAAAATATGATTTTCCTTCTCATGGATCAGGTACATGGGCATCTTCGATCCGGTACCATGAGGGAACTTTCTTCGTATTCATTCCTTTAGTAGATGAGGGCATTCTGGTAGCCCGTTCCAGAGATCCCTATGGGGAATTTGAACTGAATCTTCTGTGTAAGTCTAAGGGATGGATCGATCCATGTCCGTTCTGGGATGAAGATGGGAAGGCATATATGGTTTTTGCCTATGCTAAAAGCCGTTGTGGAATGAAACACCGCCTCTCTATGGTGGAAATAGATCCCAACTGCCGTGGTTTGCTTTCTGAACCAAAACTGATTTTCGACGGAGAACAGATAGCTCCTACCACAGAGGGGCCGAAGATGTATAAAAAAAATGGATATTATTATATTCTTATGCCTTCCGGCGGAGTGGAAGATGGATGGCAGTCTTGCCTTCGTTCTCGTTCCGTTTATGGACCGTATGAGTACAAAATTGTAATGCATCAGGGAAATTCAGCAGTTAATGGCCCTCATCAGGGCGGATGGGTTACTTCCTCAGATGGACGAGACTGGTTTATTCATTTTCAGGATGTGATCGAACTGGGACGCATCGTTCATCTTCAGCCTATGTGTTTTGCAGATGGATGGCCGTTCATTGGTCAGGATCAAAATGGGGATGGAATTGGGGAACCAGTGGAAAGCTGGTATATGCCAGAAGAGGATATGCCGTCATATGCCATTGCCCAGTCGGATGATTTTGAGGAAAAACATCTGGGACTTCAATGGCAGTGGCAGGCTAATCCAAACAGTGCTTACTATTCACTGACGGACCGACCAGGTTATTTAAGGCTTTTTTGCTGGAAAAATCCGGAGCGGGAGAATTATTTGTGGTACGCGCCCAATGTGTTGACTCAGATCCCACAGAAAAAAGAGCTGACCATGACAGTTAAGATGGAGCTTACAGGGAAAGAAGCGGGAGACTTCGGTGGGATAGGAGTGGAAGGACATATCTATGGATATGCCGGACTCTACAGCACAGGAGAGAAGATGGAGATTCGCTGTTATAGGGGAATTGTTACAGAAAAAATGTTCCATGGAGAGGCAGAAGAGAGGCTTGTGTTCTCCAGTAAACTGGAAGGAAATGTATTATGGCTTTCCATGAGTTTATCAGACGATAAAACCTACAAATTTTCGTATTCCACGGATGGTGTGCATTTTACACAGATTCAAGAGAAATTTCCGCTGAGCCGGGCTACCTGGACGGGGGCAAAGCTTTGCCTGTGGTCCTGTTCCAAAGAAAATAAGAACTCAGAGGGATATTGTGATTATGAGTATGTGACGATTGTCTGATATATGAATTTCAAAAACTGGAAACTGAAAGTTTGCTGTGTTTTGCGGCGGTTTTCATTGATTGGTTTTATTTGAGCAGCTTCGGTTATAATGTTACCTTATCAGGAACAACGTTATAACCGAAGCTGCAGTTTTTTAGTATTTTGTAGTACTCATGTTTTTTTGCAGCATTTTCTTTGATGCAGAGTCTGGCTGAGAAATGGTAAGCGTTGTATTTATGAAAACAGGGATTTAAACCAATATGAAAAACCAGAATATTGAAATATTGCAATCTTTTATAGGGAATGGTAAGATATATTTAAAATAGATGCAGGCAAATGAAAATTAGCGAAAGGGTAATCAAAAAAATAAGAGCTTTCGATGACAAAAATCATCGAAAACCCTTGATTTTAAAGGAAAAATCGGAGTAACAGGATTTGAACCTGCGACCTCTCGGCACACAATTAAAACTGAAAAAGTCTAGCAAAATCAAGGAATTTTAAGGCTGTCATTTTGTAAGGTAATCAAAAAGGTAATCACGATCCCAAAAAGGAGGAAGTTTTCTGTAAATACGGCAGTAGAATTGGAAAATAAAAGCTACAAATAAGTTACGATAGGGTTTAGGAGTGAGTATATGAAAGGATATGCTCACTTCTTTTGTATTATTCCAGTAAAAGTTTCAAGTATTAAGTAGTTTTTCTAACTTAAGTAAAAAGCGTTGATAATTCAGAACTTTTTCGATACAATCTATATTAGAGAGGAGGCGATAACGTGATTCACAGACCATTTTATATGGAAACGCTGAAAAAATACCGTGATGTACCCTTAGTAAAGATATTGGCAGGAATCCGCCGCTGCGGAAAATCAACTATTTTGGAAATGCTGCAGATGGATTTACAGGAGAGCGGCATTGCATCCAATCATATTATCAGTATGCGATTCACCTCAGAAGATTTTTCTGAGGGAATGACGGATAAAGAGATGTATCAGTCCATTCGCGAAAAAATGACAGAGGAAGGGAAATACTATCTTCTGCTGGATGAGGTACAGGAAATAAACGGATGGGAAAAAGCGGTCAATAGCCTGTTGGAAAATATGGATACAGATATTTATGTCACCGGCTCCAATTCAAAGCTTATGTCCAGTGAAATATCCACCTATCTTACAGGGCGGTATATTTCGATTCCGGTATTCACATTATCATTTGCAGAGTATATTGAATTTAAAAAAGGAAACGGACAGTCAACAAAAGAGCTTTTAAATGAGTATCTGCGCATGGGTGGTTTTCCGATCGTAGCGCTTGGTAATTTTGATGAACGTTCTGCCTATCAGATTGTAGAAGGAATTTATAATTCAGTCATTACAAGCGATATTATCAGATGCCATAATATTACGAACTACGATCTGTTTAACCGTGTGGTAAAATATATAGTTGAGAATGTCGGAAAAACTTTTTCCGCAAATGCCATCGCAAAATTTCTAAAAAGTGAAGGCCGGTCATTAGCCGTAGAAACCATATACAACTATTTGAACTGGCTGGAAAAAGCGTTTGTGATTTACCGCTGTCCCAGATATGATCTGCGGGGAAAATCTGTGTTAAAAACGCAGGAGAAGTTTTACCTTGCGGATTCTTCGCTTAAATACTCCATTATGGTTTTTAACCCTAAATCAATCTCTGCAATGTTGGAGAATGTAGTTTACTTTGAACTTCTGCGCAGGGATTATCAGGTATATATCGGAAAAAATGAAGCAAAGGAAATTGATTTTGTAGCTGTACGCCGTGATGAACGGATTTATGTACAGGTATGCCGCAATCTGCCGGAGGAATCTGACCGGGAAGTAGCAAATCTTTTGGAAATAAAAGACCACTATCCTAAATATGTTGTTACTCTGGATGAACTGGCAGCCGGAAATATTAACGGTGTGAAAATACGGCATTTAGCGGATTTCCTTTTATGTAAGGAATTTTGAGGTAAGGAATAAAGAATTAATCCCCTTTGCAGAGCTATGCAAAGGGGAAAGGTAAAAGTTGTAATTGGCGATTATTTATTTAGGGCTATGGAATATAATAGAATCCCATCCTTCATCTTTGGAAGGTGATTCTGACAATAGTTTGTTTTTCATCACCTTTAAAGCAGAAAGGGAAACAGCAGAACTGGGTTCAGAAGATATCTGCATGAAATGCAGAATCTTGTTTGTCACACCTGCATTCTCCGCTATGCCAAGGTAATGTTCTCTGATTTCTTTACTAAGACCGGCAGCATCAAGAATTACGGAGGCTCCGCTTATAAAAGCTGTTTTCATGCGTACATCAGCAAGCAGATTGCAGAGGTCATCCGAAAAATGGAGAGATTCTTTTGATAATTCTTGCTGAATATCGTCAAGTGAAAGGCGAATTACGGTATTCTTATAACCATCAACAGGAGATATATGAGCCATTACATTTTTTTTATCTAAAATGAATCCCATTTTTGACAACAGCTTATTTGCAGGATACATTTTTTTTGAATCTGCAATGGGATATCCGTTTTGTTCAAAAATAGCCTGAAGCTGATCGGCTTCTTTGCTTTTGTGTAATCCGGGTATGCCACAGAGCAGGATAAATGTTTGGCCTTGAAGTTTAGGTTGTTTTTTATGCTCAGAACGTTCAATCTGCCTTTCATGGTATAGAGAAATAGTTTTTCCATGTTGAAATTCATGTAGCATAAGGAGCTTGGTTTCATAATTAGCCCGTATCATATTGATTTTCCACTCAGGAATGTTTGCTTCCCCGTAAATCTGATTGATTTCATTTGGATGCGGAAGCAGATCGTCCCTTACAATATTTCGATTTTGTACCTGTGACAGCATTTTTTCTTCTGATTGATAAAAACTTGTAATTTTTCGCCCTAAGATTCCGGCACGAGTGTAGGGGATTTTTCGATCATCAGCATAAAACATACTGTTTCCGGAATCAAAAATTGGAGCAGGTCCGATAAGCTTTCGAGATTCAGTATCGCGTAAAATACCAAAGTTTTGAAGATGTTCGTCCGTATTACTGATTACAAAATCTGTTAATGTCTGGTAATCCATAAAAGATTGGATTATGTCCTTGTCAATCCCGTTTTGAGCACAGATATTGATATATGCGTCATACAGAGAGAAGTCGTTTCTGATTTTCTGACTTTCTAAAACCTCATAAGCAGAAATAAATTCAATCTGTTCTGAAGTAAAGGTATGGCATCTGCAGAAAATACCGTTGTTTTCTTCTATTGATGCACTATATTTAACATAGGGTACATTAGAAGCCTGCAGGTTGTGTAAATGAGTGGCAAAAACTTCATTTATGGATTGCTGCCCATAATATTTATAACTCTCTTTTACTAATATGGGGACATTGGAACTAAAATCCCAATATTTTTCCATTTGTCCGCCGAGAGAAGCATTTGGATCATAAGAAGAAGCATTATGATAAGGAATTTTTTTTCCATGATACATAGCCAGATTTGAAAATTTCACATCATCATATTGCAATGAACTTTCTTCTGGGCGAATCCAGTATGAGTCTGTCATACTGAGAGCCAAATTTTTGGCTAAATAACTGCCGGGTGTAAAACAGTTTGCATTCCGTAAGATTTCCTGTATGGTAGAGCGTGAGGCAGGAATCGCGCGCATTTCCCACCATTTCTGTATTTTTTTTAGATTACTATTTCCAAGAAATGGGGATAGACCATTCTCCATATCATGATAAGAAGAGATTCTTCCGCTGATTTCGTCATATGTGAATTTTCCGCAAATATCATTTCTATGCATCAGATAATAGTTAGCCATATTCCAATCCCCTTTGCAAACAAACAATGATTATTTTTTATTATACATGATTTAAGCTTTTCCAACAAGCGTGAGGCTATATATGATCAAAGCTGAAAGCACTTATGCGGCAGTTTATTAAATTATTTCCCACAGAAGTGAACCTTTAATCAGCTATAAAATCGTTTCATAGAAGGATCAGAATATTTTTGGAGTGCAGTTCTGGATATTTTCCAGCACTTCCCAATTTTCTGGGCGGGAAGCTGCCCGTTTCGTATCATTCGATAAGCAGTAGAAGAGCTTATTCTATAATTCTCACAAAACTCCCGAAGAGTCATAAATTCACTATTCATGATAAATCCTCACTTTTATTTTATTTACAAAACTGTTTATGTGAATAGGTATAAATATTTATAAACAGGTATTTAGGACAACAACTTTATAAAATTATTGCGAAAAATCGGAATATAGAAAAAATAAATTTTTAAATCGGCAAAACATTTCAATAATGTCAGACAATTTTGACAGATGAAATTCGGATTTATAATAAGGAGAGTAGTTATAAGAGTGAAAAAGCCTGATATAAGATGCCGGTGTATGCGTATTTACTATGTATATACAATGATTGTAGATGTACATAGAAATATTTCAAGATAGAAGTTGAAGTATTCTATCATATAAATATTGATACATAATTGAAATTTTATAATATCATCCAGTAGAAGGAGGTAATTATTATGAACAATAGAAAGAAATCTGTAAAAAGCAGAAAGGTAGAAAAATTGGATTTGCGAATGACCAGGTCTGAAAGTAAAAAGCTGGACCAGATTGCAGAGTTGAAAGGAATCACCAAATCCCAAGCAGCCAGGATGCTTATGTTTGATAATAAGGCATTTTGGAGCTTAATTCGGGATGCAATTACAATCATAGATGAAAAAGAGGGAGGAAAATGGAATGTTGGAGATTATGAATAATCCGGGGAAAGTGTTTGTTCCAGAGCAATCTTTTGATAGTTACCGTGAGTCAGAGAACCTGTTGCGATACATCACAAGAACCAGAGCCAATGATCCAAAGAAAGGAGATCTGATCGCATGGAGTGGACGGGGCGTAAGAGTGGAGAAAGGAATTGAAAGAGTGATTAAGGAATTTGAATGTGTGCAGCGTTTATATGTGCCTAAGGGTACGGAATATGGAAGACATTGTTTCCATGAGTTTTATTGCCTTCGCAAAGAATATGTCGAATTATTGGGAGAACAGATGGAATCAGTTCTGTGTGCACTTGCTGAGGCGTGCATGACGATATACTGGCATGAAGGGTTTCAGGTAGTTTGTGCAATTCATAAACCTCATAAAAATACCCTATTTGCCCATATTCATTTTGCGGTGAATGCCGTATGTTTTGCGGACGGGACAAAATGGCATTCCAATGGTGAGGATCGCAGATTCAGGGAATACCAAATGAATCAATTTGCGGTTGGCCTGTGTCCATTATGGGAAGAAGTGTATGGATCGGATAATAATTGGATTTTCCAGAAAGTATGAGATACGGTAACAGGGCCTTTGCGGAGTATTATTGGAAAATCGCATAGGCCCTGTTGTATTAAAGGATTCGTATAATCTGCAAAATTTTTTTCTTCTTGTCGAGAGGTAACTCTGATACAGCTTTCAGGATTTCTCTGTCAATAGCACTGGCTGTTGCCGCTTCCGTGTATTCCTGTTTTAGAATATAGTCTACGGATACATTCAGGACATTGCAGATTGCCACCAGTGCAGTGAGAGAAACCTTCACTCGATTGTTTTCGATATTACTAATATGCGAAACGTTCACATCAATGGTATCAGCAAGATATTCTTGGGTGAGATTCTTCTGGATTCTGGCAGCTCTGATATTTTTTCCGATTTGTTCAAAATTGAGTTCCTGACGCATAAGTGATATATCCTTATCTGACTTTTTTCTATTGTAATATTAAAAAAAATATAATATAATTATCTGTAACTATATAAATATTGCTTATTACTAAAGTAAATGGTGATATAGTGGAGGTAAGGGAAAGTGAAAAAGTTTTATTATCAAGGACTGGAATTTTTAGTTCCGGTAGAAGTTGAAAATTATGCGATGGCAATAAAGCGTAATATATCATTTCAAGACCAGGCACAGATAGAATTTAGAAAGAAATATCAACAATATGGAGATATGGATCAAACAATAACCCATATGGAAGATGATTTGTATCATTTATTTGGCTCAGTTATAACATCATATGTAGATGCATTAATCAACAAAGGATATTATGAGCTTAGTACCACATCATTTATGCAAGAATATTATACTGAAGCTAGTCATATAGAGTATGCTTGTTCAAAAATTTGTGATGCGTATAACGAAATTGTTATGACAAAAGAACAGCAGGAGGAGTATAGACGGCTACGAAAAGCTTCAAGAGGACGTTGGCAAGGGGGAGGATTTGGTATAGGGGGAGCAGTAAAGGGAGCTGCTTTAGCTGGTACTGCTAATATAATTACTGGAGCTGGTCATACAGTATTTAATGCGATTGGAAATATAGGCTCAAGTATAGCAGCTTCCGGTAAAAAAAGAAAATTATATAATGATCCTAATACATTAAATACTCTATTGACAGCACTTCGTAGTGATATTTTTGGCATTATCAAAGCATATGTTACATTTATGGAACGAAATACGGAGTGCAGATATACTGTACGTTATACAAATGTCTGTAATGAAGTTCAAAATATATTAAATAATATCAAGCAAAGAAACTTGGATGAGGATGAGTTTCGGAAGGTCATTTATAAAGCTTTTGAAAAAGATCCGTATAATCCTGATATATATACACTATTATTACATAGATATGGTGATGATAAAAACGAATTAAGTGAGATTACAGAATTATTTGGCTGTACGAATGAAGTGGAGAAAGAGAAAACGCGCATTTTAGAGGAAGTGGTTTCAAAAGTAAACGTTAATACATTAGAAGATTCAGAGCAGTTAATTCAGAAATTGGATCAGGTTGCTCAAAAGTATGGTGTGACAGAAGAAAATGTTATAATAAAAAATGCTCGTAAGCAGCATGATGAATTATATGATAAAGCACGTACATTTGATGGTATACTTTATGATACAATAGAGCAGGCAGAAACAGCTCAAAAAGAAAAAGCAGAACTTGATGAAATAATGGTTGGGTATGATCCAGCTAATTTAGATGTAATGAAAAAGAAGCAGAGAGAAATAGAGTCTAAACAGTTGACTGTGTACAATAAGGAGGAATATCTAAAAAAGATAGAAATAGATATTGAGAATTATGATCAAAGTCTTAGGACAGTACAGGGAGTTACTTATGATACCTTAGATGAGGCTAATCTTGCTAAAAAAGAACAGGAAATAGTGGAAAGTATTATTTCTAATATTAATGAGAAAAATCAAGAAGATATTTTAAGAGATATAGATAAAATAAATGCACAGAAATTTTCTCACATTAATCCCGAACCGTATATAAAAAAATGTTATAAAAGATTAGAGGAATACAAAGTAAACGGAATTTGGAACCAGATAAAGGACATGTTGATAGCTGGGAATTATAAGGAAGCCATATATTTAGCAAAAAATAATGATTTATCTGTCCAGCAAAAGAAGGGTTTGATGGATAAATTGAATACTGAAATCAATTTTAAATTTTCTAAAGAAAAAAAGATGGCAGAAGAATATACATCGTTATCTTCTATGATGCTGGGAGGCGCAGTAATTATAGTAATTGGTTGGTTTTTACAATCATATTTTTCAAAATCATTTGTAATTGCTGTTGGAATAGTAGTTCTGGCATTTTTTGGACATTTTATGAATATAAAAGAAAATTACAAGAACAAGGAAGCATATGAGTTAATTAAAGTCTTAAAAGATCTAGGCTATGAGATTTAAAAGAGATGTATTTTAACAGTGCTGAAGGTAATTAAAAGTGGAGGAATATGATGAAAAGAGATTTGTTACATATTTTTATTATGTTATCAATTTGCATTGTAGGTCTTATGTTTACAGCTGGATGTGGGGCTTGTAATATGTGCGGAAATTGTACAAGGAATGTATTATGTACCACTTGTGAAGGGAGCTGTAAGACCTGTATAGCATGTTATAGTTGTTCAGGATGTGCAGCTTATTGCAGTGGATGTATAGGAATATCTTAAGAGAGGTATATTATGTATCCACATTTTGAAATCATAATACCAGCATATGCACTTTTTACTTGCATTGGGCTTTTTTTTATGATGCTGGCAATTTACTATCGAAGTAAAAAACTTCAAATATCATTTGAGAGTTTTTTACTTCTTATGGGAATTTTGGCAGCAGGAGCAGTACTAGGAAGTAAATGTTTATTTATAATAACACAAATCCCCCAAATTATAGACAATTTTTCAATTCATAAAACAATCGTGATAATAATCAGAAGTGGTTTTGTATTTTATGGAGGATTGTTTGGTGCTATATTCGGATCTTGGTTATTTGCTCGATATAACCATTTTAAAGTTCAGGATTTGATGAATGTAATAACACCGGGCTTTGCTATTTTCCATGTCTTTGGAAGAATGGGGTGCTTTTTTGGTGGATGTTGCTATGGGAAAATAGCAACATGGGGGATTGCTTTATATGATGAACCCGGAGTATTACGAATACCAATTCAGCTAATTGAAAGCGGCTGCATTTTACTAATTTTTATTGTACTTTTGTATATAGATAAAAAAATAAAAAATATATCCTTATTAAGTGTTTATTTAGCAATGTATGCGATTTGTAGATTTGTGTTAGAATTTTTTAGAGGAGATGCTATTAGGGGAATCTGGTGGGGAATTTCAACCTCTCAGATTATTTCTGTGCTTATTCTTTTGGCATTATTGATTAGGTTTATATTTAAAAGGAAGCCTATGAAGAAAAATCTGTAACGAGAGTATGAGAAATTTCTGTAAATAAGATTCTTCTATGATAATGAAGGGTGAGAAGCTTTTAAATCAGGCTTTTCACCCTTGTTTTATATATAACAGGTACTTCCATGCATATCAAGAGTAGGCGGCTTGCCTCCTGTCTTTCCGCTTATTTTTCCTTATTTCGGAAGCCGTCCTTCATACATGATACTCAGTTCTCCATAGACCTGCGTCCAGTCCCGGATGGTAGTAGTCCATCTTTTCGTAGCTTCAAAAGTAGCCAGATACAGCGCTTTTAGCAGGGCTGTATCGCTTGGAAACACGCTTCTTTGGTGGTTCAGCTTCTGAATAGGTGGAATTTAACGATTCTATCGCATTCATCGTATAAATGACCTTGCGAACGTAGCTGAAAACTTGAAATTGGAGAAATTGCGTCCCAGTTGTCTTTCCAGCGCTTCAGATCATCTCATAAAGTCGAGGGCAAAGCCAGAAAGTTTTGCCTTCTTAAAGAAACTTAGGCATTTACCAATGAGGGGTTTGCTTCCACTGTATCCGCTATTTCTTCAAGGACTTCCCTGATACTGGAAATCATTTGAGTTTGAGTAAGAGCAGGAATCATAGTTCGGCATGAAATTTCTCTTTCGATAATGGGAGTTAGAAGATTTCGTGCAAATTTTTTCTTGTCACTGCTGGCATACATATTTTTTAATGTCTTTCCATCAAGTTTATCACGTAAACAGTCGACTGATTTTTCTGCTTCTTTTTGACTTAGCAGATATTCACTAGCCATTTCTGTAAATACATTTTCAATAATTTTAACCATTTCGTCAGCATCATCTTCTACAAATACCCCTACTACTGTATTAGTTACCTTTCCTGCTGCAGCACCTCCTAATATAGAACCAGCCAAACCTCCCACAACAGTACCTATTCCAGGTAAAATAGCTGATCCTGTGGCAGCTCCAGCTATCCAGCCACCAGTACCTCCACTAACAGTGGCTGCTGTATTTGTCAGATTTTTAAATAATTGCTTTCCAGAAATTCTGCCTCTAAATATGTCGGCCACATCAATCGTTGAAAGGACAACAAAAGTAACACCGGCTGTAATAGCATTTCCACGTAACAGTTTTGCCGCACTTTTCATTGCTGCCGCACCATAAATTGGTTTTGAACCATATCTGAACGCATTGATTAAAATTGCAGAAGCTTTAGGTCCCATTATGGCAACGATAGCTTCTGAACTTCCAACCAGAGCACTATTTAACCCAGCCTTTGATAATTGGCTGGCTAAAATTGAGGTTACAAATGCCGTACCGCCAACTTTGAGTCCTGAGTAGGTAGCTAATTTGAGTGCATCGTCAAAATCATCACCATTCCAAACAGAAGTAGCTAATGTTATCATCGCAGTTACGCCAAATGCAGTAGCTGCAACGATTGTTCCATTTACTGCATCATATGTAAGAGATTCAATGGTGCCGGCCTTGGCAATATTACGAGCTTGCTCATAGGTAAAATGACCTTTGCGAATAATATTTTTCGCTTCCTCTGGATTTGAAACACCTTCTACTTGTCCACGACGGATTTTTTCCTCCATAGCCCTTATTGCATCATCATACTTATCAGACGGAACTTCTATTTGCATAGGCTTTCCATTATTCATATATCTGAAAGCACCTTTACCATCGTTTTCAAAACATTCATTCACACATCGGGAGCCTGTCGCACAATATTTCGATTGTATATATACGCCATCGACAATACGGTCTGCACCATTTTTTGCATTATCATCACCTACTATTTTTGCATTATGTCCAGTCAATTTATCGTACAGATGATTGGCTCTTTCTGCAGCAAATCCATGTCCTTGTCGAGAGTGGAATTTTTCTTCCTCAAATTGATTATTGACAATTTGAAAGTTGCCAATGCCTAAACCACCAGCCTCAGAAGCAATGTTATGTTTTTTATCAAAGGATATTTTTTGCTGTCTCTTAGATTCACGTATATCAAAATCCTTAATTTCATTGAGAAAGTTCATTAATGGCGTTTTGTTTAAAAAACAGCTTGTAAAAACAATAGTAGAGTCATCGTTAAGCGTGACTACTAACTCTCTATCACAATCTTTTTTATTAGTTTTTGTAATTTCTAGCTGCTTTATATCCTCATACCATAACTTTTTAGGTTTTTCTAATGTCTCAAGATAGTAAATTTTATCATCGGTAAAAATATATCCATTTTTACCACTACCCCAAACAGTTGTGTCATAAAAAGCAATAACGGTCGTTCGATCCAATCCGGAAGCAAATTTATTGATTGCAGCATCTATTTTTTTTGATGGAATATCTCCTTTAATGTGATATCCGGTATTTGTTGCAATATCACCTAAATATTTTTTTATTAGTTCTATTTTTTCTTCATGAAATTTTCCCATACGTCTCTTCCTTTTAATATTGTCATAATACTAGTGTTAAAATTGTGCAGTATTATTTTGAGCGCCATATTTCAGGACGATATAATAGTTATTAATGGTTTGAATAAGTTTTAATAGCAATTTTCTGTTCGTGAAAATAGAAATCCTTCATTTTTCGGAACTGACCGTAAAGATGAAGGATTTTATTTTTTAGACAAAAATGCAGTTTATCTGATACTTACTTATAAAATATGGTACTCCTCATACAGCTTTTTCCGATATTCTGTGTCAATGGTTCCTTTTTCCAAGTCATTATACCGCTTATCTTTGAGAAGCTGTCGGGTGAGTTCGGCAAAGAGGGATTCACCTTTCTGTTGTCCTTCCCTTAAGCCTTCCTTTAAGCCTTCTTTTAAGCCTTCTTTTAAGCCTTCTTTTAAGCCTTCTTCCCGTCCTTTTTCGATATTTTCCTGATCGCGCATTAACAATGTCATATATTCTCGCCTCCACTCTTTGTTCTGCTTCGCTAAAGCTACTTCATGGCTTAGTTCTTTTATAAATTCATGGTTGGATGGACGGCCTCCCATATAGTCCAGAAAGGCTTTTAAGTCAGTGCTTACATCATCCATGATTCCTTCTGTATTCAGGAACAGCTTATAGGCCTCATCACCTAACTGCAGAGAACGCTCTTCGCAGCACTGATTTTCAAAGGTGTATACATGCCGTCCAAGTTTAAAGAGATCAAATGTGCAGATAAAGATGATATAGGTTCGTTTCAGATTCCGGTAGCGCTCTCCCTTATTCAGCTGCTGCATATCTAATACGGATTGATAGTACCGGCTCCGCTTAGGCAGATCCCCGGTATTTGTTGTCTGTATCTCAATATTATAAGCAATATCCTTATTATCCTGCACATAAATGTCAAGACGGATGCTTCTGGCATCCCATTCTTCATCTATGCTTTTCTGGGATTCCAGATATTCAATCCGGTCAATTTTTATTCCCAATATAATTTCCAGCATCCGTTTGCATAACGCTGGCTTTCTCATAATTTTTCCAAAAAGAAAGTCATTGGATAAACCGATACTTTCCCAGTTTGTTTTAAGCGGTTCCATACATACCTCATTTTTACAGTGATTATACGTCCTATTTGTTGGCGGATTTACTGTGTGACAGCAATTATTTGATTCACTTTTATCATATCATATTTTAAAATCAGGAACAAGGCGGCTCCCAGCCAAAACCGCTAAAATCCGTCTGACTGCTTATTTTACATATATATTATACTCCGGAATCAAGTAATCAAACAATGTACTTTTAATGAGTACAGACCACATTTAAGGAGGTATAATTTATGTCAGCAGAAGTTGAAACTATGTTTTACACGAGGGTAGCCCCATGGCACGGTTTGGGAACCTGTGTGGAGAATGCACCGGGATCGCAGGAGGCTTTGAAGGTAGCTGGGCTTGACTGGAAAGTAGTACAGAAGCCGATTTTTACAGAGGAAGGACAACTGGTTGGTGGCTTTAAAGCCAATATCCGGGACAGGGATAACCAGATTCTGGGAGTAGTAACAGACCGCTATAAGGTTGTACAGAATGAGGAAGCCTTTGCATTTACAGACCAGCTGTTGGGTGAGGGCGTCACCTATGAAACTGCAGGATCTCTGCAGGGAGGCAGAAGAACATGGATACTGGCAAAGCTGCCACAGCGTTATATTATCAGCGGGGACGAGATCACGCCTTATCTTGTATTCATGAACTCACATGATGGAACGGGAGCAATTAAGGCAGCCATGACACCAATCCGTGTAGTATGCCAAAACACGCTGAATCTGGCTCTTTCAAATGCAAAACGGAGCTGGTCTGCCAATCATGTAGGGAATATTAACGGGAAGTTGGATGACGCCCGTTATACGCTGCTGTATGCAGATAAGTATATGGCAGAGCTTGGGCGCAGCATAGACCGATTAAATCAGATCCGGCTTTCCGATCAAAAGGTCTATGAGTACATCAATGCCCTGTTCCCTCTGGCAGACAACGCCACAGAGCAGCAGAAAAAGAACCTGCTCCGCATGAAGGAGGACGTAAAAGCCCGGTATTTTGAGGCACCTGATTTAAAGCATATTGGAAAGAATGGTTATCGTTTTGTAAATGCAGTATCTGATTTTGCTACGCATTCCAAACCATTGAGGGAGCGGAGCACTTATCGGGAAAACCTGTTTTCCCGTACCATTGAGGGGAATCCTATGATCGACCGGGCATACTCTCTTCTCCAGACGGCATAGATCAGCTGCACAGGGAGAGGAGGTGAGAAAATGCGTCTGATTAAGATTATTATTGAGATCTTTTTAAGATAAGGCAGAGGAGGCATGATACAGGAAGATTTCCATAGGAATTTGTATAAGAGTCTGTTATAATGGAAACAGTGTTTGAAAAAGAGGTGAGGTTATGCAAATTGAGCTGGAACGGTCTGCATATGGAAAGCTTGTTGAATGGAGGAAAAATGCCGGACACTCTACGTTGGAGGTATCTGGTGCAAGACAGGTAGGAAAGACGTACCTTGTAAATAAGTTTGCAGATAAGGAATACAGTCAGAAAATCTATATCAACCTGTTAGAGCTTTCAGGAGAACTCTTTTTAAATGATTATGAAGAACTTTGGCAGGAGATGAAGCATGGGAAGCGCTATGAAAATCCGGTCTATGAACTGATCCGCAGATATGATCCATCCTTTAAGGATTCGCCGGATACAGTTGTTATTATTGACGAGATTCAGGAATCGGCAGAGATTTATAACCGAATCCGTGAGTTTACCCGCCAACTGGCCAGTGATTTTATTATAACGGGAAGCTATCTGGGCCGGGTTTTGAACAAGGAGTTTAAGTATTCTTCCGGAGATTTGGATTCCATTGAAATACAGACGCTGAGTTTTGAAGAATTTCTCTTGGCAATGGGAAAATGGGAGCTGTATGACCATTTGGATCTTTATGGAGGCAGTAAGGAAGCAGTTTATAAAGAATTAGGAGAGCTTTACCAGATATACTGCACGATTGGTGGATATCCGGCAGTGGTTTTATCGTATCTTGATCAGAAGGATATACAGAAGTGTCAGGCAGTTCTTGAAAAGATTGTCCATCTGTTTGCCAATGAGAGCAGACGATATTTTGAGGATATTCTGGAATATGATACCTATGAAAATATCTTTACCAGTATTGCCAGAATCCTTGTGAAAGAGAAAAAAGGGTTAGATGCTGATAGTTTCAGCGAGGAACTGCAGAGTATTGCAGTTAAGGAATACTCCAGCAACCTTTCCAAAGCGTCTGTAAACCGTGCCATTGATTGGCTCCACAGCGCCGGGATCATAGGATTTGCAGGAAAACTGACAGGCTGCGATATTTTATCATATAAGGCAAAATCCAGAGCGTTCTTTATGGATCTGGGGCTGACAACTTATTTTCTGGTTCAGACAGGCTGTGCTCAGGGAGATATACAGGGAGTAGTGAATGAAAACTTTGTATTTCTGGATCTGCGCCGCCGAATTTCATTTCCAAGGGAGATTGCGCTGGAGACACCTGCCTTTGCCACATGGGGAAATTATGAGATTGACTTTTATGTGAAGTCTATTAAGGGACAGCATACCTATGCAATTGAGGTGAAATCGGGTAAAAATAGCAGCCGAACAATGGAAGAAGTGTTGGAAAAAAAGAAAGCAGACTATATTTTATATGCCAAGGGAAATACCCATGGAGGAATCAGGGGAACGATCTATACAATCCCAATCTATGGTATTCCCAAATTTGAATTTTCTTAAAATAAGTAGTGAAAAAACAGGAAGTGCCTGCCGAAATGGTGAGTGCTTCCTGTTTTTCGTTAGAAAGGAGTTTGAGGTGGTGAAAACAACGGAAATGGAAATAAAAAGCATGATGGAACGCCCGATTCCCAAAAAGAAGATTGGGATTATCCGTTTGAAGGTGGAGAAGGAACAGAAAAGCCTTTGGGGAATGAAACGGTTCCGAAGCCCGAAGGAGGCTGTGGAGGCAGTCAGCTCCATGTTTGCATATTCTGACCGTGAGATTGTAGCAGTATTGTCATTTAATTCAAAAATGGAACCCATGGCGGCAGAGATTGTAGCCGTAGGCGGTCTGAATGCAAGCTATGTAGATGTGAAAAACGTATTTAAGTTCGCAATTTTGAATCAGGCAGCCTATGTGATGTGCTTCCATAACCACCCGTCAGGTGATCCGGAGGCCAGTCCGGATGATGAAAAGCTGACAGCACGGCTGACAGAGGCAGGGGAATTATTGGGGATTCCTCTGGCGGATCATATTATTCTGGGGGACGGATCATTTTATAGCTTTCGGGAGCACAAGCGGATGGATAAAAACGGTGTGGCAGCGTAGAGGGAGGAAAATGAGATGTATGAGACAATTTCAACGAAAAATATGACACATGAGGATTGGCTGTACCTGCGTAAAAGCGGGATTGGCGGTTCGGACGCAGGTGCTGTCTGCGGTCTGAATCCTTATGCAAGTCCTATGAGCGTATATCATGATAAGATTTCCGATGAATTGAATTTAGCGGACAGTGAATCCATGAGGCAGGGAAGGGATTTGGAGGAATATGTGGCAAGGCGGTTTATGGAAGCTTCCGGTAAAAGAGTATGCCGTTCCAATAAGATGTACCGGAGCAAAGAATATCCGTTTATGCTGGCAGATATTGACCGTCTGGTAGTGGGAGAGGATGCCGGACTTGAATGTAAAACCGCCAGCGCATATCTTGCAGATAAGTGGAAAGATGGGGAAGTACCGCCTCATTATCTGATCCAATGCCTTCACTATATGGCTGTAACGGGAAGGAATGCATGGTATCTGGCAGTAGTGATTCTGGGACAGGGATTCCAGTATGTGAAAATTGAACGGGATGAGGATATGATACGCAATCTGATTTCCATTGAACAGTCCTTCTGGCAGGATCATGTAGTTCCTGCGGTTATGCCTGATCCGGACGGATCAAAGGCCTGCGACGCTGTGTTAGAACAGTATTTCGGAACTGCCAGAAAAGGGGAGGAAATGCCTCTGATCGGTTTTGATAAGAAGCTGGAGCGCAGGGCGCAGATCAATGATCTGATTGAAACGCTGGAACAGGAGAAAAAACAGATTGAGCAGGAAGTAAAGCTTTATATGAAGGATTGTGAACGGGCAGCCAGTGAGCATTACCGGGTAACATGGAGCAATGTAGAGACTGCCCGGCTGGATACCAAAGGAATTAAGGCCCAATACCCTGAGGTGTATCGGGATTTTCTTCATTCCACTGTTTCACGCCGTTTTGTCGTAAAGGCTGCGTAGGAGATAGAGGAAATGGCAGAGGAAAATTTGTGGAAGGAGTATATAGAAGAACGGGTAAAGCAGATTCTGGAGGAGATGGATTCAGTAAAACGGGGCAGGTCAGGAAGACTTCAGGAGGATATTTTAAACGGTATGCCTCAGGAATACCGAAAACAAATGGAGCGCTTTGCAGACAGTCTGGCTTTGCAGCAGGCCGAGGAACAGTTGGAAATTTATGAGAAAGCATTTTTAGATGGCCTGCGTTTAGGTCATCAGGCATTTTAAACAGTTATGGGGTATTGTAAAGAATCCTTTGCAATACCCTTCTTTTATTTGGAGGAAGAGAAATGGCAGCAAATGTAAAAGAGGAACTTCAGAAAAGGGCCTCTGGACAGGAAGAAGCGGTGAGGCTTACAAAAAATATGTCAATCGTGCAGATGGTAAAGGCGTTGGAACCGGAGATCCGGCGGGCGCTTCCAACGGTTCTTACCCCGGAACGTTTCACACGGATGGCGCTATCGGCAATCAATAATACCCCTGCTCTTGCAGAGTGTACCCCCATGTCCTTTATAGCGGCTCTTATGAATGCCGCACAGCTGGGTTTAGAGCCGAATACGCCGTTGGGACAGGCGTACCTGATTCCCTATAAAAATAAAGGGATTATGGAGTGCCAGTTTCAGCTTGGCTATAAGGGAATGATTGATCTTGCTTACCGAAGCGGGCAGATACAGATGATACAGGCCCATATAGTAAGGGAATATGACTATTTTGAATATCAGTACGGCCTGAATCCCCAGCTGATCCACAGGCCCGGAGAGGAAGCAGACAGGGGAGAGATTACGTTTATCTATGGGATTTTCCGGTTGGTAAACGGTGGGTATGGCTTTGAGGTCAGCAATAAGGCGGATATGGACGCATTTGCAGAGAAATATTCAAAATCCTTTGGAAGTAAGTACAGCCCGTGGACAGAAAACTATGAGGATATGGCAAAGAAAACGGTGATTAAGAGGGCTTTGAAATATGCTCCTGTGTCCGTTGATTTCCAGAAAGCATTATCTACGGATGAAACGATTAAAACGGAATTAGCCATTGATATGAGTGAAATACAAAATGAGTGCCAGAATGTAGCAGCAGAGGGAGGTGACGTTGCGTGATACGGGAAGATGGAAAACTGCCGGATGGGTTGGAGCTGTTTATAGGGGAACGGATCAATGAAGCTTTGCAGGATTCGGAGGCCCGAAAGCGCCGATATTGTGAAGCAGGGGAACGGCTGAGGAGAGAGATTGGAAATAAGCACTGGAGGCTGGTAAATACGCTTTTAGAAGAAATGCTGGAACTGGGATATGAAGATACCCGTAGCGCTTATTTTGCCGGGATTGAGGATGGAATCCGATTGACACGGAAAATATTTACTGTTTGAGAGAAAAGGAGACAGAGAGATGATGAGTTTTGAAAAATTTACAGTGAAAATGAAGGAAACAGTGGATGAAATACTGGGAGCAGAATACTATTCTGAACTAAAACGTATGTCGAAGAATAACGGAACGGTACTTACAGGGCTGACTGCCGGGAAAGCGGATTGCATGGTTCAGCCAGTTGTATATCTGGAATCTTATTATCAGGCATATTTAGAGACAGACGGAGAGGAGGGGATAGAAAAAATGGCTGAGGAGATCAGCAGATATTACATAGATGATAGGAGAGAGAAGCTGAATCAGGAAATGCTTGGAAGCATACAGGATATGTTTGACTATGAAACGATAAAGGATCGGATTATATTTGAATTGGTTCATGCAGAACGAAACCGGGAACAGCTGCAGGATACCATTTGGATTCCCTTTTATGATCTGGCAGTTACATTCCGCCTTTATATTAAAGAAGATGGGGATGGGGTTATGTCACTGAAAGTCAGCCGTGAAATGGAGCTGATGTGGAATGTTTCGCTGGAAGAGGTTTTTGCAAAAGCCAAAGAAAACATGGAACGGCTGTTTCCGGCCTGTATTGTCCCCATGAGTGAGTTATTGGAAGAACTGATAGGGATTTGTTCCGTGAATGCAGAAGAAGATCCGGTTCCGTTCTATGTTCTGACAAATAGGAAAAGGACAATGGGAGCAACCACTCTGCTGTATCAGGGTGTATTAAATCAGTTTGCAGAAACAGTAGGCAGTGATTTCTATATTATTCCATCCAGTGTAGATGAACTGATCCTTCTTCCTGATATGGAGGGGATGGATGCGGAAACTTTGAATGAAATGGTAAAGCAGGTCAATTATGAGGTGGTTTCAGAGGAAAAACAGCTGTCGGATCATGTGTATCGTTATAGGAAAGAGACAAAAGAAATTGTCAGCATAGAAGGGGGCGTGAAAAGGAATGTTGATTGATTAAAAGAGATATTCAGGAGCCACGTTCAAAACAGAAGAAAGTTGAGCGTGGTTTCTGAAAAGAAAGACTGTTTGCATGAATTTTATGATATACTGGATATATTATATAAAAAGAAAGGGGGACTGCCCCATGGCTGAGTTAAAGCGTGATATTTATTCGGAATTGTTAAAATGGAAAGAGCGGGACAGTGGCAAGGTATTGGAACTAAAAGGCGCCAGACAGGTGGGAAAGACCTATATTTTAGATAAATTTGCAAGAGAAAACTATAGACAGTATCTTTACATCAATATGACCCATGTTTCAGGGGAGGAATTTTTAAAATGTCTGGATCAGGCAACTCTTTGGCAGCCGGGAATGCCGAGGCTTGATAAACCTCTTCACGAAGCCTTTCATTTATTTGAAAATAAATTTATGGACGGAAAAGAAACAGTGGTTGTGATTGATGAAATTCAGGAATCTTCCAGGGTGTATTCTCTGATTCGTCAGTTTGCCAGAGAGTTTCAATGCCACTTTATTGTGACAGGAAGCTATTTAGGAAAAACTGTGGAACAGGGTTATTTCCTTCCGGCTGGTGATACGGAAGAACTTCGTATGGATACTCTTTCTTTTCCGGAATTTTTAGGGGCCGTTGGTGCAAGGGAGCTTTATGAGTCTATTGATCTGTATGGAGGAGACAGGCACGACCATTATGATATACTGAAAAAATGGTATCAGATTTATTGTACCATTGGGGGATATCCGGCAGTTATAAAACGGTATCTGGAAACCGGGGATATGAAGGCCTGTGAGGCTGAGTTATACCAAGTAATACGAATCTTTATAGAGGAATCAATCCGCTATTTTGATAATATTCTGGATATGAATTTATTCGATCAGCTGTTTCCGGCGATTGCACAGCTGTCTGTAAAGGAAAAAAAGGGAAGCGGAGATATAATCACAGAGTTATCGAATCTGATCTATAAAGAAGAAAGTAATCGTGCTGCCAAACAGAGTATCAATCACGCCATTGCATGGCTTTACCGTTCAGATATTATTGGATATTGTGGAAAAGCATTGGAATGCGACCCTACAGATGTACGCCTTAATATGCGGTTTTATTTCCGGGATTTGGGAGTTGCGAGGTATTTTTTAAAGAAAGGAATTATCCGTGGAGCTGCAGCGGAAGGATATATCAATGAAAATTTTGTATACATTGATCTTATAAAGAGGATTGAGCGAATGGAGATTGGGGGTACTTCTCCTGTATTTGGAACCTATAAGGATGGGGAAATAGACTTTCTGGTAAGCAGCCTGCAAAGTGAGTATGATTATGGAGTTGAGGTAAAAGCAGGAAGATCGGAAGCTAAAACTGCTAAAAAGCTATTAGACGATGGAAAAGTGGAAGCGGTGTATTTTCTGAAAGGGGACACTTATGGAGGGATCGAGGGAAGAAAAATTACAGTTCCGATTTATCTGACAGGCAGGGTGCATTTCGATTGAGGGGAAGAATGAGAAAATATGGAAGATAGGTCAATCTCATTAATATTTTTACAAAAAATGTCCCAAATACCGTTTTTCCGTGATTTATGAGACGAAAAATCAGGGATATGTAAAATAAAAAAGGAAAAATAAAATGCGTAAAGAGGATATTGATAAAAGAAAGAAAAAATATGATATGGGGTGCCATAGTCAAGATATCAGTTTTAAGTGGAGTGAGGTACAGGATGAATTGGCAGAAGAATATCCGGGTATTTCTGATAAATATGATGTAAGCGAATTGGTTCGTTATAGAAAGGGAGAGGTACGAAAGAATCTGGAAGATTTTTTACAAATAAAAGAAACGGACGTGTTTAATCATGGTGAACAATATGAATGGATGAAGTTAGTAAAACTCTTTATTCGTGTAGATCGTTTTTGGGGTCTGGATTCAGACGGTAATTATCGCATTAATCCAGAGGATGACTTAAGCTTCTTTAGCATATGGAAGAAAAAATCTTTGGAAAATATCAGCATAATGGAGAAAACACGATATGGAGAGCGGTTGGCATATATAAAAGAACAATTGGCATTGGAAATGAAAAAAGAAATAGTAAAACTTTTTGATGATTCCGTAATATATATTAGAGCAAAGTCGCTTGCTGTTGAAAATTATTTTTCTGGATTGATGGCAGTTATTTCGGAAAAGGGGGGAGAAAAAGAACTTACGTATTCTCATACCTACGATAGATTAAATATAAAAAGTACAGAACGTAAAAAATTATATTTAACCCCAAATATGTGTATAAGAAATTTAAATTATCCGGTGATTTTTATTCCGTTTGAAGATGCTCCGCCATTTATGCCGGATTATACGCATTTCTACAGATGTAAAAAAGATTTGTATATATATACTTATGAATTGATTTTGGTATATGAAATTATCCTTATGCAGTCGTACTGGATGACAGCGCATGATGAATGTATAAGGATATTAGATGATGCTAAAATTACAGTTTCAGAAGAACGGATACATAAGCTCTGGAGCAGAATGAATGGTAAGTATAGAATTGACGATTTTGATAAGCGCAGAGAATTGTTTAAAGAAATAGAAGATATTCAGGAATGGTTAAACCATAAGGATGGACGATGGTTAAAGGAAAGCATAGATGAACGGCTTCAAGCAAAGCTAAAAAGAGAACATTTGATATTGGCAATGGATTATCTGGAAAATATTTATGATCTTAATTTTATTACCCGAAAACCAGAAGATCAAGAGTATCTGGTTCCTCTCGGAACTACGATTGCAGCAATCGAAGTAGCAATTTTGCTTCATTCAAATAGAGCGTATGATGGTAAAAGAGTATATCTTCCTAGAAAATGTTTGGGTAAAAGCGAGGAAAATCGAAAGATAAGCGGACGTTATGTAGGAGAAGGGGAGCTAAAGTGGCAGAGGGAAGAGGTGAAGGTATATTTTGCATATTTAATTCATGAATATGGTTTGCAGTTAATCACAACAGACAAACATAAAGAAATATACAATAATTTGATAAAACAGCAGCGTTTTTGGTGGAATGAAGCTTTAAATCATGCCTCGTTATATGGCTTGGTCTGTATGCTGAAAGAAATGCATCAGTGTGAGCGAATGTTAAAAGAATCATATTTCAAACTATTGGAAAAGGAAGAAATCAACAGGAAAAACTAATCCCTGATTTTCACATGAATTTTAAAAATAAAATGCTATCCTTCTTGTAAGAACAAGGAGGGTAGCATTTTATGTCACAAAAAAATATTGAGATATTTCCGATCATTGTACAGGATACAGATAGCAGTTCGGAAATTTACTGTGAAATAGTCATAGCTGATTCCGAAAATAGGGAATTGGTGTATTTTCGCAAAGAACTCAGGCTATGTGATTTATTGAAACGCAGTGTTCTGGATGAGTTGTACATATATTCGGCTGAAGAAACTGTGGAAGAATTGAAGAAGAAACTGCAAAAATTGAAAAATTCATTGAATAAAAAGGAGATGGTAAGGAGATCAAGAAATATAGGTTGGAACAGTTTGAATTTTGGGAAACTGCAATTTTCTTTTTCGAACTGCAGTATCACTGCAGAGGGTGTAGATTACAATAATCATGCTCAGGAAGATGGTTTTAACCTGTGTTTGTCAGAAAACTATGACGATTCTTTGCAGCACGCGAAAACACGTTTTCTGGAAAATATGAATATTTTGAATCGGGAACCCGACGTTTTGTTTCCAGTATTCTTTGTGAATATAACTGCTATGATGGCATATTTTATGGGGATTCGAGGAGTAAAAGTTGGGATCAGCTTGTGGTTGGATGGTCAAATGGGATCAGGGAAAACAACGGTGGCACAAACGGTAGGCAATTTTTTAACAGCTGATTTGGATGATCCGTTTAAAACTCGGCGAAATGAAATTACAGCATTCGAAAGAACTAAAATTGTTTTAGAACTTATGCACAGGTGCCGATCTATTCCGATGATTCTGGATGATAAGAAGGCTGAAAAGGTTTCTACGCATCGCGATAAGGTGTGGAATAATATTGATATTTTGATTCGTTCGGTGACGAGCCAATGTATAGAACTTTTTGGAGAGGGTGATGAGCTAAACGGTAAATTTCAGAAGGAAAGATTTTACAGCAGTGTGATTATAACCGGAGAATATCTGGAGACATATGCATCAACGATAGCCAGACTGATTTATCTGGATATGGGAAATTTCATAAATAATACGAAGGCTTCATCTGCTATTCGAAAATATCAGAAGAATCCAACGCTATTGGCAGATTTTATGGCGCATTTTTGCCAGTTCCTTTGTATTAAAGCTTCAGATAACCAATATTGGGAAAATCTCGTATTAACGTGGGAAAAATTATGGAAAAATAACAAGGGTTATTTCTATGGCGGGAATCAATCCCGATTTGCGCAGTCAATGACCGCATTACAAATAGCAGCAGAAGCTATCAGGGATTTTTCACACTACTGCCATGCAGATGAGACCTTTGATACAAAAGGTTTTATTGAAACAGTGGATAAACTGTCATTGAAATTGCTGAAAACAACCCAGCAAAAAGTAGATGGTGATATTGCACTGATTCAGGATGCATTCAGGGAAATTATAGAAAAAGGAGAATTGGAAATATATTTGGCGGCAAAGGTCATAAAAGAATATGGGGGAGGATGGAGCGAGGTGGCGTATGCGTTGCCTGAAAATAAAAGTGCACTTTGGATTGCTGACGTAAAACGAGTTGATCCCACTGCATGGGGAAAATTAGACAGGGAAAGTGATCGGTATCCGGTATGTATTGTACAAGTGAAGGAATTATATTCTTTGATGGCGCAAAAAATATTGGAACTCAAAAAGAGGTACAACTATAAAGGGACAGTGGAATGTGAGGTTACAAATAGAAAATTACGTATTGCAGAGATTATATGTGCATCAAAGAGAACGGACGGAACCTATAATATGCAATTTCAATATCCCAAAATGTGTAATAACTGGGGATATGGGGAACCATATGTCAAAAAAGTGGATTGCATATGCCTTAATTTGAAAAATCCGATTCTGAAGCAGATTGTTCGGGAAAAAGAGCAGAGAGATGAAGATGGGTGTGAAATATATGAGAATGATTATGTTGAAAAAATGAGAATGGGATATTTTGATGAAGAAATGAGGCAAGATATTAACAAAAATATCACGAAGATCCGCGAGTATATTTAAAATAGTAAGAAATCTAAAGAAAGGAGTCGGAGCTCCGGCCGGATAAAGGTGTACACCGGCTCCTGTAGATAAATATGAACACCACGAGAATCGGTATGTTGCAATATCTTATTGAGCATGGTAAGATGGATGAGTCGGAATTACAGAAAACATATGAAGATATGAAGCGAAAAGAAAAACTGGAGCAGCATACCTATAAGATATGGAAAGGAAAAGACGGTAAGTGGCGTACATACGTTAACTCTGGCAGTGAACGGAAGCTGCTGAAATATAAAACAAAGGAGGGGTTAGAAGAGGCTCTGATCCGATATTATCAGGATTCAGAGGAGAAAGAAGAACCGGTAACATTTCAGGATGCCTATTTTAAGTGGCGTAGGGCTAAAGATGAAGAACTTTGTGATAATTCCATAGTCAAATACGATACGGACTATAAGCGGTATTTTGAAGGAACGGAATTTAGCCAAATGCCGATTGAAGCAATCACAGAAGAGGATATTCTGATCTTTATTAATCAAACGATTAAAAAGCAGGAGCTTTGCAAGAAGGCAGCCAAGACGTTGTTCGGCTATTTAAAAAATACATTCAACAGCGCGAAAAAGAATCATTTTATTTCGGAAAAACCGATGGAAGAAATGGAAGCAAAGCAATTCTACAAACACTGTATAACCATAAGGAAGAAGCCACAGGAGCGGGTTATATCCGATGAGGATATGAAAAAGCTTTTTCGGCAGTTTGGGAGGGATTATGAGAGTAAACCGGATTATATCCCTACATACGCAGTAGAGTTTGCCTGTATGACTGGAATGAGAGTGGGGGAAATAGCAGCCCTTACCTGGAGTAAAATTACAGATGAATACATTTTGGTCGACCAGTCAGAGAAGTATAACAGGAAAACAAAAGAATATTATATTTCTATCACTAAAAATGGTATGGAGAGGCAGTTCCCATTGACACCGGAGATAAAAGATCTTCTGGAACGTATTAAAAAAGCGGAAGCCCGGTCAGGCTGGATTTCAGAGTGGGTCTTTTCAAATAAGGAAGGAAGAATCCATGCCCCGGTTATATCTTCCTGCATTAAAAATAAATGCAGACAGGTGAAGATCAGAGAAAAGGGAATCCACGCCTGCCGGAGAACGATTAATTCAAAAATGAGGTGCAGCGGAGTTCCGGCTGTGATGGCAGCTTCTATTTTAGGCCATTCAGAAGAAGTAAATGATATGTATTATACATATGACATGAGTGGAATCAGGGAAAAGGCACAGATTATTTCTCAGATTAATAAAAAAATGCCGATAGCCAATTAAATTTATGATCTGCGAAGACAAGGTAATCATTAAGAGCCAGAAAGGTAATCAAAAGGTAATCATGGGTAATCAAAAGGTAATCAAAAAAATAAGAGCTTTCGATGACAAAAATCATCAAAAACCCTTGATTTTAAAGGAAAAATCGGAGTAACAGGATTTGAACCTGCGACCT
>ERZ838827.387-NODE-387-length-58981-cov-5.671351_pt1 | contig 58981 bp, 76 predicted proteins | sample MGYA00519881_ERZ838827 | MGnify/ENA primary metagenome ERZ838827 (study PRJEB31850, sample SAMEA3708842) | human gut metagenome | biome: human gut; feature: human-associated habitat; material: faeces | place: China | collected 2014 ...
GTCATATTGTCTGTTGTCTGTTTTTGGTTCTCATTACTTAAGTGTTGTATGCCCCCCTCTATTTATATTATATTTGAGAATTATATTGTTTATAATTTTTCATTTGTGCTAGTTGTCTTCTCTCTTACACACATAAAGGAATAGACTATCTATCTACCTACCTACGCATCTTCTTTAATCATCTACTTCTTCATAATGATTATATGGTATATTGTGTTTATTCCAATACTCCTTTATGAATGTAACACTTTCTGTTCCAGCTACTAAAACTGCACATATCTGAGTGCTATCCTCTACGGCATTATTTAGGTCTCTAAGGAAAAATTCTATCCCTGTTCTACCTGACCTAAGCTCTGCTTCATCAATACCATCTACAACGAAAAAACTCTTTCCATCCTTTAAACTATCTGCAAATTCACTTACTTTACTTAAACCAAATACCCTTGTCAATGCACCATCAAAACTGTATTCTGCTAGTTTTGTATCCGATAAACTCCAATATACACCTCTTTTTTTATAACATACATATTTAGCCAATGTTGTCTTGCTCGTTACATCTGAAACTGAAAGCAACAAAAATCTAGGTGCTGTACTCTTACTTCCTGTGGATTCTCTAAATACTGGTTCTATATATTTGTGAACCGTATTGATAAACTCTGGTTCATCTATGTATCTTATTGTATTATAATCTGTATTTAATGTAAATCTACTCTCTGAATATCTAATAGAACCAAGTATAACATTTAAGTCTATACCTTTGTCACTTTTATCTATTCTTGCTAGTGTGGTTGGCTTTTTCTCGTTATATCCTAACATATTCTTTCTTCCTTTCCTAGTATAGCATATAATTTCTACTGTGTAAACCTATTTGCTATTTGCTTAGTATTACTTTTGTCTTGTTTTGATATTAACTTCAATCTCTACTTCTAGTCTTCACCACTTAAGCAATATATGTCCCCTGCTACTATTATAGTCTAATAAACATAAATAAAAAGGCTACTGCGAACAGTAACCTTCTCTAAGCTATCTATGTACCTAGTTATTTCTTTAAGTAAGATAGCTGTTCGTATTAACAAACTAATTTATTTATTCAAACAGTTCTTTGCCTGTAAATACATAAGACTTATATCAAAACCTATTTATGTATTAGTATTCACTATTTCTTCCTTTAATTTAGCTACATACTCTTTAATTTTTTTCTCTCTCTCTTTCCAAATTAAGGTAAGCTATATCTGAAGGTAAATCTTCTTGTTTTATTTCACTTAACCACTTTTCTGTGACTTCGTTGTTTTCTATTAAAACAACTTTATGTTTGTTCTTACTCTCTACCTCAAAGACACTCATTGTGTGTTTCCTGTTTTCTAATACATCTATTAAGTTACCTGTGTTATCTGTTTTAATTAGCATATAGCATAAACTTTCTATTGAATCTGTACACACAACAAAATATCTTTCTCCTAAATTATTTATACAGGTAAATACAATAGGCAGGTAATCATACTCGATAAACACTTCCTCTAAAAAGAGATTAAGCTCTAATTTTCCTCGTAAATCTTTACTGTTAAAATACAATATCTTCTTTTCTTCCATACTATATTAATACCTTTACTCATCCTTATCTTCCCAATAAACTATCCCTAAATATATAACTTTCTTTATTATTATTAGCTCCTGTTTATTAAGTCCCTTTTTAGCCTTATATGTGTATACATATCTTGTCCAATTTTATATACTCTACTATTAGTAGCCCATCTAGGTAACATTAATAACTCAACTTTAAACCTATTCTCATAATCGTCTAAAATTTTATCCAATAACTTTACAATACTAAGACTATTATTTTCATATTTTTTTAGTTCATTTTCTACTAATTCGAGTGAAACCTTAACACCAAACCCTTTAGCTACATTCATATAACTATCCTGCAAATACTTAGCTTCTTGATATATTTTCCTCTGATTTACAGACTTTGTATCAATATATTCCAATAGAAAAACTATGGGTCTTATCCCTCTAATCAAACTATTATAAGTATATGTATATGTATAGGAAAGTTTTGGGTTTTTGTGTATCAACAAATAAACTATTTTCTTTAAATCATACGAGTTTGCTAGATTAATTGCTTTTGCTACTTCTTCTATCTCAAATTTCTTATTTTCTGCTACTGACCTACTTAATATACTCCTCAATAAACCTTTATGTGTATACAGTTTATTTGCATCATAGTTAAGTATAACCCTTTTATTTATAACAGCAAATAACCCTATTTTCATTAAACTACTTCGATAATGATATGAAACTGTCTCTTTGCCCTTATATGTTGCTATAAGTTTATCTACTTCCTTTATTGACATATGATTTTTGAAATGTGAAAGAATATACCAATATTCATCTTTACTAGTAGGTAAGTGAGCAAGCGATGTCCAAGCCATAGTGCATATGTCACTCCTTTTCTAAAGTCTTTTCAACCCCTGAACCTAATTATCTCAATTCTTTTATTCGGAAAGTATATTTTTCCCTATGTCATATTTCTATTTCCTATCTAATCACAACTAATATAACCCAAGTTACAATAATCTGCACTATGTGGATTAATTGGTCTTGTATAAGATTAATTTTCTTTTTATTTGCTTTACAACCATCTACAACACAATGCACAGCCCAGTTAATGCAAAATATAATAAGATATAGTCCATAAGAGATAGTTTCTAAATGAAAATATGTATATATTGTTGGTACTAACATAACCATAAAAGTCCAACTAAATGAATGTTCACATAATGCCATAATATAATCGCTTTTATATAATTCATCTGGACAATTATTTTCCCACCACGACTTTTGCTTTGCTGACGCTAAAAAACCCTGTAAATAATAGTCATCAACAATATGACAAAATAACATAATTAATAGCAAAATCGTTTTTAGATATAAAATCTTCATATTTATCCCCCTATTCATCTATATATTTATCTATATTTGAAGGGCTATCTTCTTTAATTCTGTTATATTCTATACCACCCAGTAACCAATTAATCTCAATAGATAATTCATCATTATTTATACATTTGTCTCTTGTGATTTTTAATGTTGGAAATAATGAAAAATCATATATTTTTAATTCATTGTCATTCTTAAAAATATAATGGATAGGTACTAATGGATTAAAAATAATACTTCTTGAATATCCTTTAATAGACTTTAATTTTTTTATCCACATATAAGTTTTCCTCTTTTTTATTTATTTTATTCTACTATTCTTTTAACTAATGTGCGTAATACCTGCAAAGTATCAACAAACTTATTAATAAAGCTTACAACTTCATTTTGAATACCTGCTGTGCCATATTTCATATACTCACTATATAAATAAGATAAAGTATCTTCTTCAGTTAATTCTTCTTCAGTTAATAAGAAATCTTTAAACCATTCTTCGATTACATTTTTCCTAAAATAATCAACAATCTCTTTTCTTATACAATATTCATAGGAATATCTTTCAAATAACTCCTCAGTAGATAAATCAGAGTCTGTAACTAAATCACTAAACCAACTACTCATTTCTTCTTCTAATTTCTTTGTGAATTTATCCATATAAACAATCTTCTCCTACTCTATAAACTTTCCGTAAACTAATACATAAGCAATTATTTCCTACCTACTTACTTAATTATTTAAAATTTCTTTAGGACAATAAATTGCTCTCTTACCTACTTTCTGTGCTTTGCAAATTGTTTCCCAGACCCCACCAGTTTTATTACCATCCCAAATCGCAAGTAGTACATCACAATGTTCTACCATATATTGGTCTCTTACATTGTCGCATCCTTCATAATATCTGTCTGATAATTCAACCCATTCATCGGCTTCTTTCTTTAATTTTTTATGGTATCTATTAGATACTTCATAATCCTTGCAAGGTAAAATACAATGTAACTTTAATTTGCTATTCTTCTGTTTGACATTACAAGCCTTTAAGCCTAGTAAAATATCTGAACCGTTTGCCATACCACAATAAACATCTGATACACCAAGAATTTGGTTCGTAATCCAACAACCTATTTTATCCCATTTACTATCTAACTCATCAGTAGGTAACCCTAATCTCTGGGGTCTATGCCCAGTTAGTGCCACTCTCATTCTTTCCTTTTCCCTTCCTTAGCTTCTTTTGTATTATTTTATACTTCCATTTTTCACTATCATTTATTTATTTAATTATTCGCCCAATTAACTTCAACTTTATGTGTCTTACAAATATTCATAAATGTTTCTTCATCTACAAGAAACTCGCCTTGACTAAAGTTTTTAGATATAATCCCTAGATTGCTTTTATAACCATCTATAAATACTTCACTCAATAAACCATCAGAATTTATAATTGTCCCACATTTAATATGACTTAAAAATTCCAATCCAGACATAATATCATATATTTCATATTCCAATTCACTTTTTACACTATCTAGCACATAATCTTTAAAACCATTATCTTTATCATTATCACTAGCATACTCGCACGCTTTTTTCACAATATCATCAATAGAAATTGTTTCCATATTAATACTACCACTTGAATAATAAAATGTTTTATACCCATTTGCACAATATACTTCTATTTATCTCACCTATCCTCTCCCTAAAATTCAGCCAAAAACCATATTACATTTATGTGAAACAACAATATCTATATGTTCTAAATCATATTTTATTATTTTTATCCTTTCTTTTGTTTCATACAAAATTTCATAAGCTGCACTTAATCCAGCTCTGACATCTAATAAAATATTACATTATTATATTATTTTTTTAGTTTAGGCACACTTGTAAAACTATTTATTCGCCAACATAAATCAATCTATTAATATATTCTCTACCTTCACCCTTGAAAATAGGAATATCTGTGTCAACAATCCAACCGTTTTCAGGCTTAGAAATATCTCTCAACTGAGCAGTTTCTATACCACCGTCTGCGTCAATAACGATTTTATTTCTTACACAACAGCTTCCTCTTTTCTGATAAGTTGGTAAATCATTCCAATTAATTCCTTTCTGTGTCATAAGCATATCCTGAATATCATTACACGATTTATTCTGTAACTCTTTATGAGAGAAATTTGCTTGACCTACCATTTGAATTGAGTTTCGTGAAGCATCTAATTGTCTCCAGTAGATAAGATTTGTTACTTCTTCCTTTGGAATATTAAAACAACGAGCATCGAACATTGCACCTTTTTCCATTGAATTTTGTAAAACTTCTATATAAACTTCCAAATCCTGATTATCAAAGTTTTTGTATAAGTAATCATTAATATTAGCTCTAAAAAATTTATTAAATGCCATTGTAGCCATACTTGCTGCGATGCTACACATTTTCTGAACTTCATAATCAAACCAAGCTGAAGATGTAAATTTCTTATAATCTATAAGAATTAATGTAATCTCATCAGATTGAGTATATCCAAGCACACAGCCTTGAATGTTTTCACAGAGATATTTCATAGTCTCTTGCATTGATTTAATCAGCACTTCATCGAAAGGCTTCTGAAACCCTCTTGTAAATGTATGAAACGCTTTTCCATCTATTCTGATAGCAACTGGTGTTCTTCTTATCAACCTTGTCTTAGGAATCTGCTCATAAAATGTTTTCATCCTAACACCTAAATCATCTTGTACTGGCATATATATACCTCTCTTTCTATTTGAATCCAAAATTACTTGCTAATTTTTTATTGTAAATAACTTTTAAACAGCCTTACTACGACTGTTTTTGTCGAGTGTTTTTGTCAATTTCTTTTGTTAAAGAATCAATTCTTCTCTAAACTAGAATATTAAACCCTTTTACAGCTTCCTCATATGTAAGAAACTCTCTTTCATCATTATCCATTGACTGTCTAATTTCGTCAGTAATAGGGACTAATTTATCACCCAATCAACTCCAAACAAGTTCACCATTCTTCTATTTATCCTAATCCGAGCTTGTACACATTGTTACACTATGCACTGAACTGCTATATTTTCAAATACTCCACGTCTAATCTGTCTTTTCATATCATCAATTTTCTTTCATATAAACTTCATAACTGTCAAACTCTGACTTTAAACCACCATAATTTTTATAACTACCCCAATTTGTTTCTTCTACACTATCAACAATATACATTCTGTCGCTAAAAGTATCTCCATTGTCGTTACCAGTAACAATCATCGAGTTACCAAATAAGTATCTAAATAACTTATCTGAATCTGCTAAGACATCATCAATAAAACCTTTAGTCTCACCTGAATGGTCGATATAACCATCAATATCATAGTAGTATCTAGTCTTTCCACCATATTCCCATGAGTTTACTTTTAATTCTGGAAAAGAGTATTCAATATTATTAGTATCTAAAATATCTTTTAGTTTCTGTAAATTCTTATCAGCCTTGTCTTTGTCAAAACTCAAAATTGCTGTGATTAAATATGATGCTTTGTAATATAAACTGTCATAAGTATCGTTCTCTCAACCGAATTCACCTACTGTAAAATCAATATGTTTGGATGGATTGTAATAGTTAGCTTTTGTGATGCAAATTGCATGTGTGCTACTTGAATTTGTTTCAAATGTACCTCTACGAATCTGTATCTTCATATTTTTGTCCTTTCTTTTTTGATATATGTATATTCTCTGTTTAAATTCCGTTTGAAGGATTTAATTCAGCTTAATTCGTCATGTGATTTTCCACACTTTTTGCATCTAAAAATATGTTTGACTGTATTAAACTCATCTATGATTTCACTTCCAATTTCAACATAGTCATGTGATTCACAGGGACAAATCAGATTCTCCAAATATGATATTCTCTGTTTGTATTTCAATTTTTCTACTTCATACTTAGTTCTATTAATCCACATAAATCCTCCAAATAATTATTCTCCTATTTAATTAACATTTTTTGTAATCTTTCAATTTCTTTCGCTAAAGAATCAATTCTTCCCTGAACTAGAATATTAAACCCTTTTACAGCTTCCTCATATGTATCAGCAAAGTATCCTGCACGAATTAATACACCATTCTTCTGTAAATCTCTACCATTCATCTTATATTCATAGAAATATATGTGGGAATGTTCTTTAACAATCCTACCCTTAACAGGCTTACACATAAGGTGCGTGGCTCTTTTAAAGTTCGTGACTCTTTCATCTTCCACATATGAAAACGCCCAAAAGTCTTTATTTGTTGGTTCATTTTCAATATTACCTTTCTCAATCCCATTAAAAAGATTAGAATATTGATACATTCCTGTTGAATAAAACATTTTTTCCTCCTCCTCCTACTACTACTACTTATACTTATTCTCTTAGTTAGTTAATTAGTTAATATAAAATGTATATACTGACCTGTATGGGCTTTCAACTCTTTTTCTAAGTCGTGACCACCAATAATTAACTTGTCAACTTCAAAACCAGTAATTGTCCATTCTGAATATCCTATATAATTTCCCTGTGTTATTAAATTTCCAGTTACCATATAACTCTCAAAATTCATTTGTGCTTCTTCAAGTGTACATTCTGTATCTGAAAACCAACATCTTAAATTTGCGTTTTTAATAAACGTAATCTTTTTTCCAAGACCTTCTTCAATTTCTTTATATTTAAAATAGTCCATTATTTCTGTCGCAATACTTGAATATAAGTAACTGTGTTTTTCTTTAATCCTTTTTTGAGAAATACCAATGTTTCTATCACTATCAAGCCCAAGCCACCCTTGTAAGATTAACTTCATCTCTAATCTCTCCTTTCACAAAACTCAACTAAAAAATCTCCTTAGTCTTTCACTAATTGTCCTTTCCGATTTAATTTTTAACAGCCTTACTCCATATATAGAAAAATCGTTTAACTGTTCTAATAAATCGTTTAACTCTTTAATATCCTCTACTCTAATCACAATCTTTGGATAAATTGAACCAAACTTGCATACCGTCTTGACAATTTCTGCATTGTTTTTTGCCAAAATCCTATAAACATTCCTACCATCTTGTAAACATTCTGTGTATTGTAATATTGCTAACATCTTTTTATTTAATCCTTTACAGGCACCCATTTCTTAACTAATACCTCTTGAAGCTCAACTTCTGTACACTCAACTTCTTCATCATACTCCCAAGGACTTTCCGTTGCTGAAAAATGATAAAAAGCTATAAATCTTTAGATTTTATTCCTTTTGAATTATCTGTTATATCTGCCTATCGTTCCATCTAAACCTACATCATTACATATTAAACAATGCAACTCATCTCCATAACTATTACAGTCTTTACATTTCATTGTACTTAACAACCCTCTTAATTTTCTATCTTTGGCAATCAAGTCCTCATATTCTTTTCTTGTGATTGTTTTATTTAAACCTTCAACTTTGACTGTATTTCCACTTAATAAATCACATAAATTAGCAGTTGTATCTTTGACTTTTCCTATTACTTCTTCTCTAATTGAGCTGTATAAACTATCATATAAGTTCTCGCTTACTTCTCTCTTTATATCGCTCAGCAATAAATTAAGTCGAGTTGGATTTTGGGATAACTGGCTTACCATATATTCATTAAATTTATCGGCGTATTTATCACCAATTCCTTCAATAAGCGAATTGTATACTTTCTCCTTGACTTCACTTTTAATTTCGTCTTTTAATTCTCGTTCATCACTATATGTAAGTGCTATCTTAGACTTAATTTCAGTTTTTACCTGATTAACCACATTGTCTTTTACAGTATTAAAATTCATTTCTTCCAGTTCTCTAATAACTCCTTGCTTAATCCCTTCAAATACTTCGTCAAAGTCAAATTCAAATTTTAGTTTCGTACTCATAAACTCTATCTCCTTATTCGTTAATTAGTCTTAATTTACTTGCATATTTCACAACTTTTTCCGTTGCTCCGTTTTTATCTAAATATTTTCTGTAAGCATCTTTACAATATGCTCCTTCGCACCAATAACACCCGTTTGAATTAACATATGATGCTGATGCGTGTTCACCATAACCAGTTGCTGAACAATAATTACATAAACTTTCTTCCTCAACTAATTCGTCAAAAGTCTTTAACATATTCGTATATACACCACCCCTCTACTCATAAATAGAGCTGTTCGTACTATTCCTTTCTTTAGCTTTTTACTAATTTATTTTCCTTAGCTGAACCGTTTAAACCTGTTAAACAACTTCTTTGTCATCTGTTTTCTGTTAGGATTATTCTCTCTATATCTCCCATACAGTCAATCCAATGCTCATATAATCCAATGTTTCTATCTGTTGGCTGGCGTGTAACAGATGATATATACTTGTCAAATTTCACAAGACATTTATGTATTGTTTTTAAGTCATCTTTCGCAATTTCATTAACATTTTTAATTTTTCTCATTTCTTTATTTATTCCTCCACTTCTTTTAAACAACCTAATAAGTCCTCTTTAACTTGTGCTAATGTATTCATTCTCGCATATGCTATAGCCATATCTACATAACCTGTAGTCTCTCTATTTAATTTCTCAACTCTATCTATTTCTGCATCTAGGTTTCCGATATAGTTTCGTATCTTTTTTCTTATATCTGGCTTCGTATCACTAACAAACAAATAATCTTTATAGTCGCTTGCATATTCACTTCCAAATTTCTGATGCATATATTCTCTATATTGCTTTTTCACATTCCTTGAATGAGTATACGCTTTTACATTAAAATCATATAAACCATACACATCTTCCACTTCTATCATTTTATCTAGTTCTATATCAGAAGGGACTTGTACCTTTCCTATTATGTCAATGCACTTATCATACTTAGATACAGTTGCTGATACAAAAACCTCATCTTCACTCATAAACAACTTGAATAAGTCAATAATCTCCTCGTCTGTAAGTTTGTTTACATATTTCATATCTATTTTCCCACACTCCTAATTCTATAGTTAGTTAGTTATAAAACTTTTCTTTTATTTCTTATAATGTATTGTGTTTTTATAGCTCACTCACTTACTTAATTATTTATTTAATTATTTATTTACTTAAATTTCTGTATTTCGGAATAAATGTATTGCAATTCTTTAAGTGCAACTCTGTCTGGAAAAACCAAACACTCAATAGCATTACCTAATCCATTTGCAATCCAAATTACCCCTACGAAGAAAAAAATTGATAAAAGTAATAGTAAAAAGCACCAAGATATAACTGGAGAATTTTCATCTTCAACCTTATCATTATCATTCGAATTTTCTATTAATTTTTTAGCTAAACCTAAGCACACTATTATTAAGACAATTCCAAGCATTAGGTCTACAATACTACTTGCAAGTTCATATTTGACATTCAATAATTCATCCTTTCGTACCATTTTTCACTAGATAAACTGTATATTGAGTTATCCACTTCCTTAAACTGACCACAAGCTACAAAGTCCCATTTAACTATTTTATTTTTCTCCAATTTTTTCATCAATTCCAATCCTTACAGTAAAAATTATCTGCTACGACTTTTCCATTATGCTCCATACAATGAAGAATATCTCCGTTCATATTTCCTTCTTCTGAAAAACTATTACTGCAAGATAAACAATCTCTTATTACAGATGATTTTGTAAATTGTCCACAGGCTACAAAATTTCCATCAAGACCTAACTGCTTATCTGTTAGACTAGCAAATTCACAATCATTTCCAAAATACTTACAATCTTTACATTTATTCATTTGCACACCACTTAACCCCTTCGAAGTTATTATTTTTTCTGTTCGTCAATCAAATCTATTACTTCACACAAGGCGTTATATCTACCTTCTTCCACATCATTTTTGTGACGATTTGCTGTCTCGCTTTCTAAGTCTTCAATGAGTTGCTCAATTTTCATTCTTAATTCTTTCAACTGTTTCACCTCTTTCTTTGTATGGCTTATTCACAATTAAATAAACTTACATACGCAATATTACAACCACTAATTATTTCTAGTTGTTTTTGTTACTCCTTAAGTGTTAAATGTCCCCCTCTTTTCTCTTAGATACAGTAAATTTTTCGTTACTAATACTCTAATACTCTTTAAACTTATTTACATTGAGTTTATCCGATTTAAGATGAATTGAAGTTGGGTACTCTATCTTATTTTATTTTGCTATTCTAACAACTAATTTAGTTCCTTCATAATTTCCAAATAAACTTACAACCATACGATTTTCTTCATTATTCACATATATATCAATATCCCCTTCACCATCATCATCAATAGCAAAATCAATATCAGTATCCATAGTTGTATTAGTATCGCTATTTACCCCTTGATTGTAGCTGTCTATGTATTTAATTAAAGAATCTATCGCCTTGTAAAAAGTATTAATTAACCAATAGTGTGTAGGGTTGACTTGAATACCCTCACAAAGCAAGTCCTCTAAAAATGTTTTTGCTTCTAGTTTACAGCTATTAATATCCTTATCCTCAAAAGTCTTCAGACCTAAATAGTCATAGATTAATCCTTCAAATTTATAATCTCTTTCAATACACTCAAAACGCTTTGGGTCTTTTAAAGAGTAATCACCGTCTGTATAGAATAAATACATTGTCTCAATCTTCACTTTTTGCCTTTTTTCTCCTTTTCATTTTTATTTATTTGTTTACGGAATTTAATACCTTGTCTGTTCTTATCTTTTCTTATATTGGCTTGGCTTATCTTATCTATCTTATAATCTGAACTTTACATTTTTGGTCTGAGGACTGTAACTCCTTAGCCTTCTCTAAATCTTCGTATACTCGATAATGCTTCTTCTTTCCATTTAAGTCTGTATGTATTACTAGCCAAACCATTTCTTTTTCTTTTTTCATATTATTTTATTACCCGTTACTGAAAACTTATAAAAAGTTGTATTTATCTTTTATGTTTCATTCCTACTTCTATGAGTATGCTTTTGAGGGTTGCTTGCAACCCTCTACTCACAAGTTCTCGTACTCTCCATAGGCGTAAATTCCTGACTAACGAATCAGTACATACCTACCTATCTATCTATCTTTATCAACTTAAACTGAAAGTATTATTCTACAGATTTTTAATAGCTTTTTATAAGATTCTTTCAACTGTTTTACTGCCCTCACCATTCCCTAATAAACTATATAGTGTATAACCGTATCTATCTCATTTAATAACTATAGCTTTAATGCTACCTTATTTTTCATATTTATATATTCCTGACTAATACTATATGGATTAGCCCAATCGCATACTTCTGCCTTATTCTTACAATTTTTATTCTTTATACTCCAAATTACATCATATTCTTCTCCATCATTGTCAATAGCACGAGCTGTATAGTATTCAGCTGGTATACTTACTTCATCTGGTTTTACATAATAAGGAGATTCAATGAGTCTTATCTCTTTTGGGAACAATTCAAACTCGATATATTTTTTATCTGTTTCTTTATAACTATTGATTATATTCAATACTTCTCCCTCTGGGATTATTGCGTACTCGCCACAGGAATATCCTGATTTAGTCCAAGTACCTTTTCCTATATAGTGTTCAGCAAATTTACCACAAACAGGACAATATTCCATATCTGACGAAGTTCCGTAACTTATTAACCATTTCCAATTACTAAGCCTTGTAAAACTAGTCCAAAACCTATAACAGCCTCCATTATTTTCTAATCCAGCCTTGTAATTTGTGTCATTAATAAACCTTACTTCCTTGACCCTGTATAAATCGCTATGGCTCATTCTTAGCTTTTTGTTTTCTTTATTGCTTCTGCACATTCCACTTTCTGTATTAGAAGCACTCTTTCGCTTATTCGCAAACACCTTTATTCTTGGAATAGACTCTGCTGTATAGCCTTTCTTTCCTGTTAAAACTTTTACTCCTTTCGCTGTTGTCCTTATATAGTATTCTTTTAATGGGACTACACTTGTAATTTTCTCTAACTGGTTTATATCTAACTCTACATAAACTTTTCCACCTAATCTAACTAGATATGTAACTGTATTATCTGGATATTCAGTTATCTTTCCCATTTCTATTTTTGCAGGAAGTTTCTTCATTTTATTATCATCGGTTGCAACTATTATTCCCATATCAGCAAACTTCTCCCTTGTCTCTGCTGTCACAGGTGTTACTATCTTATTTATTCTATTTATCTTGTCATTTAATACCCCTATAAAATCCTTTCTATTTAAACTAAACACTAAACTTAACATAATAATTTCTCAGTCCTCCCTCTAACTTCTAATTTGCTTTTTTGTTTCTATTTCTTTCTATGTGTTTATTCATATATATATAACAAACCCTTTATCTTCTAATAAACAACCACCTTCCTTAAAGCCTTGCTATACTATATCAGTTTGATAATTAGGTTATTTCTTAATTACTTAATTACTTTCTTACTTAACCTAATCTTTATTTGCTACACTACACTACACTTACTCACTTATTTACTTTCTAATGTCCTCTGCTGTAATTTTTACAAAACAGGTTGCTTGTGTTGAGTTACCACCCATAACAATCCCCATATAAACTCTTAAACCTACCAAAGATATTTCTGTAACCTTTATTCTATGAAAGAGTGTTATATACCAAGGTAATTTTTTCTTTACCCACTCCATTTGCATTTTAGGACTTACTGATAATTCCTCGTAGAACTCGGACAACTCATTTCTCTTATGTTCTACTTCATTTTTCATTTCTAACACCTCCGAAATACATTCTTGTCTTAATCTAAAATAATTAGCTTCCATATTTACTGCCATTTCACTTAACTTATTTTTAATTTCTTGCATTTCAGCATAACTTTTCATATATATACATACAATCCCTTCAATCTTTCCTGTTCTTTTTTTCTTTAAGCTAGCTTCACCGAAATAGATTCATTATTTATCCTTTTACACAGGTAATAGCTATAAATTCTCTCGTTGGATATTATTTTTTCTTTGTTTTTGTCTGTTTCAATACTTAAGTAATGTATGTCCCCTGTCTAAGCTCTTGTAACTGCGTATAAACTGGGTACTACAGCAATATTTTTAGTTTCATCTCAATTTGCTACCGTTATTTGTACTTCTATTTCTATGAGTTGAATTATCTTTTTTTATATTGATAGTCATTCAACACTATTAATTTCTTAGTATTTTATTAGTTTTTTGCCAATTTTTATTGTTTTTTATGTTTACTTATAAGTTTATACCTTAAAATTTTTTATTGAAATTTGAGCCAAAATAACACAAAATAAACTATGTTAATTTTTTAACTAGCTAATTTGAATTTTGATTTGCTGGATAAACATATATAAATCTATAATAAAAAATAAAAATAAAAGGACAACCTCACTTAATCTAATTTGATTTGATTGGATGTCCTAACTTCTTTGAATTTGTATTAAATTGAATTTAGTTTAACTTGGCATTTAAACACACATTATACACACTACTCTAATTTTATGGTATTCCATACTGTTTTATCTAATTTAGTTCTTTTTATTACCTTTCCTTTGATTTCTTTGTTTACCTTTCCAAAGCACTTGTTAAAGTTTTCTTTCCCTTTTAAATTGTATATAGTACCGTCATACTCTAACTTAACTACATAATTATTTCCTTCTGTTCCTCCTATGCTTGCATCCATACTTAACACCTTTATATTTGCATCTTTGGTAATTCGCTCTACATAAAATGGGTGGTCAAAAAATAAGATTGCAAATATAACTACACTGATTATTGTGCCTAGTGTTATGACATCTATTAAATCTCTATCTTCTGCTGTGTACGGTTTATTTCTCGTTCGCTTATACTTTTCAGTTAATTTTCTTTTTATCCACTTATTTGTAACTATTGCAATAACTATATAAACAACCACAAACAAACTACTTAGGATTATTTTCATTATCGTTCTCTCTACTACCTTTCTTTTTTCTCTGTCTCTCATAGTCTTTGTAACTACTTAATCTAAACTTAAACTATAATCTACATAGCCATCATCATATGTAGCTGTCGTTAGTGTAGCTTTAATCTCATTTCCTACATTACCTACACCCTTTAAATAATACTCGTCTCCATAAAATGTATAGCTTGCATTATTATACTCTACTTTTATAGCATATGTAACCTTATTGACCTTTGACTCTATATCATTGACATTTGACTCTATATCTTTTACAACCACATTTACTTGTTTTTTCTGTATCGTTCTTCCATAAACAAGGGTGTCGATTTTTGCAGAATTTCCTCCAAAGCATAAAGAAAGATATAACCCTATACTGATACATCCTATTATAGCTGTTTGGTTTTTCCATTTTTCATTATATTCTCCACCTAACCACGCTTTATTCTTCTTAAACGATATTCCTATTAAGATAAAACTAGCAAAGATAATTATACACAATATATTGAACATTTATATATGTACTTCCTTTCTTATCCTATTCCCCATATTTTGCATACCGAGTTATTCATCAAACCAACTAACTAGCTCTGTTCTTTTTCATTTTCTCTCTTTCTCTTTTTCTTTTTCGTCTGCTACTTTTTCTCTTTCTTGTATATTGACTTCCACACTCTCTTTTAGTTTCTTCTATATCATTATCATCTATAGTATTCTCTTTTGTGCCATTAAACATAATAATAAAGAGAATTTGAGTCCATTCAATGGTAGCTATTATTCCTAGCCCAATAACTAGTAACAGACTTATTAACCTTACCAATTTTCCTTTATTTCCTCTCTTTTCTTTCTTTGTTCTTACTTTCTTCTTGCACTACACTTTTTCCTACTACTACTTCTTCTTCTTCTCCTTTTGAAATTGCAACATCTCTATTCTCGTTCTCGTCCTCAATAATAGTCAAGGTCTCAGTCTCATTACTGTTTTCAATTTTATCTTCTTGTCCATTATCGTCTTTACACTTATTTTTACTGTTGTCCTGTTTTTTCATAATCCATTGAAAAATCTTTGCAACAATCGTAAAAACTACTATACCAATACAGCAAAACTGGTAAAGTCTCATTGAGTAGTCTAAACTGCAATTATCATTTAACATTAAATGTTGTTCACAATGTATATAATACCATACAATTCCTATAATCATTACCACGCATACTATATCGTCACCCCTATTTTTTATTTCGTTAGGTATCTTCCCTGCTTTCCAAAACTTTAATAACTTCTTTCCCACAATAACACCTATTACTGCTATAATAATCTGTATTAACAATCTCATAAACTAAATTTTCTCCTTTTCTATCCTTTATCACTATAATTTAAGCTTACAATATATATCTCCTTTACGGTCAGTTTTCTTTACTAATGTTGCTTCTACTTCTGTTCCCTGTTTATCAAGGCACTTGTCATACACTTCTTTTCCTGTTAGGATATATGTAGTATTATCATATACTACTTTTACCGTATATTCCTCACTATCGTCATCATTTTGTTTTATAAATACTTCTACTACAATTACAAATACGGGAATAGTTTCAATCTTTATATCTTGTGCAGAATAACAAGCCCATATAAACCATACTACAATTCCAATAACTGTTATCAAGTCAACCACACAAGCAAAACAAATTAAAATATCTTTCATAGTCATCATATTATCGTTCATTATCTCCTTTCATTAATCTCATTCTACAGTCATTCTGTACTCTACCTCTCCTGTCGAATACACATTTTTCACTAAGTTTGCTTTTACTTTAGTTCCTTTTTTTTCGTTACATTTTTCATATGTATCTGAATCTTTACAGATGTATGTATTTCCATTATAAGATAACTCTACTTTATATTGTTTAGTTACTCCTGATTTATCATAGTTGGCTTCTACTTTTTCTATTTATACCTCTACTAGTGTTTTTCTTCACCTCAACTGGTGTGGATAATTTAACTGATTTATAATAACAAATACACGAAATTACTACTAAAACTACTGTTATAATTGATGCAATACTTTTAGTATATAGTTCTTCATAAGTGGATATCCAACACCCTATAGCTATTAGACCCATCCCAACTCCTAGTAAAAATGCCATATTTCCTAAATAAACAAAAACATCTGCTACTTCCAATGTGTGCATATTTTTCTCACTCCTGCTATTTTTTCTCATTAGACTACTAAATTGTCTTGTACTATATCCTAGTCTAGCTCTATTTGAAAAATACTTTGCCCTTTTTTATTTGTATATTTATTTAGGTGTGCTTTTACTTTCTCTCCGATTTTCCCAGAACATTTACTGTAGTTTTCATATCCCGTAAGTGTGCCTTTATTCCCATTAAAATCTATTTCTATTTTATAGTTACGCATAGTCCCCCCAGAATCACATTGAAAGCTCACCCCATCTACTGTTACTTCTATAGGTTTTGACTCTACAGGTTTTAACTCTACAGGTTTTACATCTACAGGTTTTGACTCTGCTGTCGTATAAACATTTCTATCTACCCAAGAACAATAAAACAGCACAAAAGCTATTAACGCACAAAATAAAAATATAACATATACACATACATACAATCGCAACCTAACTTTACCCTTCAACATCGACATATTATCATCCTTTCTAAATTTATGCTACAATAACTAAGTCTTTTTGGACTCTTTCTTATTTTTTAACTTCTTACAAATACCATTTAATATCTACTGTTTTCCATATTTATACTCTCTCTTTCTTCTTTCCCAATCTAAACCTTGTCATTTTATTTAAGTAATCTTTTGTTTATCGTACAGTGAACTACCCACGAGCTAAAGCTCGTTAGACTTCTTACTTCTTTGTCCTCATAACCAACTAACTTCATAAGCGTTATTTCTGATAGTTCCTGCCTTACTAAACTAAATATTTTTTATTCTTCTTCTAACAGTATCTTTTCAAACATACTATCTACATTATCTAGTAAACTATATCTCTTTTCCATTGGAGCAGTTGAGCTTTTTGCAAACTTCCTTTCCACCATATCTATATAAAATGTCATTGAACCGTTATCTCCCATATAAAATACTTCCCATTCTTCTTGGCTCATTAGTCTCTTTATGGATAACTGTTCTATTGCTAAGTTATCAAAACTTACAACTTGAAATTTTCCAATAAGATTAGGTAGCTGTTCATATAACCAGTTTTGATTCTTTGTAATACTATCCTGTACTGCTGTATAATACTCATTTCCTCTACGCAAATGCTTATAACCTAAGATTAATAGTTTCAAGTTCTTGTTCTCCAATGCTTCTACATCTGTTGGCTTTAATATACCATTGATTGTATGTATAACTGCATTTGGATATTGTTTAATAAGCCCTATAAACTTCTCTGTTGGATTTACTAGGGAAACTCCTAATCCATAAATAAGTTTTTCATCCACTAACTTTTTAATTAGTTCCTGTTTATTTTCGAAATGAACTTGGTTTACTGTCATATTAACTATGATTTTTCTATCTTTGAGTTTATGTAAAAATGGAATTAAATCTGGGTGACTTGTAGCGTCTCCTCCACCTAAAGCAATTTCCTGATATGGATGTAGTGTTTCAATAAATTTTTCTTTTAAAATATCTCCAAACTTTCCATTAGTTGTACTTCCCTCGTGACAGAAAGGACAGCCCACATCACAATAATTTGTTATTTTTATATCTATATTCTCTGCAAAATCAGGTTTAAACTCATCCTCATCTGTTTCCCTAATCTTTGTTCCATTACTCAATATAGTGGTTTTAAAGTTTCCGTTCTTATATCTTCCTAATAATCTCATTTTTTTCTTAAACTCTCCTAACTCCCTAATTTACCTTTGCTTACTGTTTTTCCTACTACTCATTTTTTCCGATAAACTTTAAATATTTCTAATTTTCCTTGTTATTAATAATCATTGTCCATATCTTCAATAAATATAGTTGGTGTATATATAATAGCTTTAACCCTCGCTTTAAATTTGGCTTCATTACTTAAAACTTCTTTGTCTCCACCATTAAATATTTTTTCTATTGTTTCACCTGTATCTGTAAAAGTAGTTTCGTAATAAGTTTTATACTCTTTTTCTGTACCTGTATACCCAACAGGACATTTATAAAGAACAGTAGTATTACTTTCTTCTTTGACAGCTTCTGCAAGCCACTTAAACCAAGGAAGATTTATCATTTGCTCAAATGTTGGATTAACACTATACTTGTTTTCAAACCCAAAATTAGGATACCTTTCCTTTAAGATACTTGCTAACATTGTCACAACATAATTCAACTTACCTAATTCATCATAAACTACAGCTTCATAGTCATAGCTATCGTCCAATACTACAACTGAATTTTGGGGGATTTTTTTAAATTTTGTTCTATCTGTCCCATAAATACATACTGAATGTGTGCTTGATGAATTTGTTTCAAATACTCCATTTCTAATTTGTGTCCTCATAAACTTACCTTTCTATCCTATACCCTATTCTTTTGGGTACTCATATTGAATTGCACCAATATCAACTAATCCAGTTTTCTTCATATCATTCCAATAGCAATATTCATCACCGTCTTGAATTACTACATATCTCTTATTTATTAAAAACTCCTCTAGGGATATTTTTTCATTCTCTAAAAATCCACTTAGCATATCTGTTTCATTATAACCAGTATAGGGCTGTTTAAAATAAAATTGTCCGTCTTCATCTTCCCAATATTCTATTGGTTTTCCAATATCCCAATCCTTTTCTTTCTGTTTTAAATATTCTTTTAATTCGTCTTCTGTTTTTCCATATTTCTGTGCATACTCACTATCTATATTATTTGGGTGGTTTCTATCTGTAATTTCTGCTTCTTCCTTAGGTAATTCAATTTTCTTTAGCCCAGGTGTATACTTCTTTGCTATTGCAACTAACTCTTTATAAGTTGCATCATTGTATTCCTTAACCAAAGTTGCACAAGCATATAACCACTTATCGTCAAAAGTACCTATTGCTCTAAAGGGGGTTCTCCCAAATTCAAGTTGAAAATCCCAAATATTCCACACACAATCTTTTTCTCCTGTTTCTCTATCGTCAAATAAACAAATACCGTCTAAAATTTCTTTTGTTGTGTATTTTGCATCTTTTTTCATTATGCACAATGAATGTTGACTTGATGAATTGGTCTCAAATACACTTCTTCTTACCTGTATTTTCATTTTTTTGTTTTTCTCCTTTCTAGTCTTAACCTTAATCTTAATTTAAACCTTTAAACATTCTTTTGAGTTATGTACAGTTTTTAGGATAAGTGCTGACTTTACGGGAAAACATTAACTTTCCATCAACATTTAGCACATACATAAATGACATAGTGCCAAAATCATCTACAACTTTTCCTGCCATATGACCAAAGAGCAAATCTTCTAATTCTAAAGGCTTAAAAAGGCATAATTGTCCTAGTTCTATATCTTCTTTTTCATCTTTCTTTATATCTGTTCTCCTTGCTTGCTTACTTACTTATAAAATTTAATTTGATTTACTTCTTCGAATGTAACCATTTATGTTCTTCTTTAGTCAATCCAGTCAAATCACCAGATTCATATTTTTCTAACTTTCCTTTAATAGACTCTACTATTCCAATTTCATTCTCTCTATCTTTCGGATGTCTGTCATACGGACAGTTTTTATGTTCGGAATATTGACTGTTTAAACCAACTACACCCCTGAAATGTAAATCTCTGTGTTCTTCTTTAGTTAAACACTCTAATTCAGTCTTGTCTTTTGTTACTTTTTCATTTTCTTCAAATAAACAGACATTCTTTCATAGAACTTTGCTCCTTTATAATTTCTTTTATCCCTTAAGTAACATATGTCCCCCTTATTTTCTTGTTTAGTTGCTCATTACTACTAGGAAACTTCTGTATTAAATTAAGTTAAATTAAATGGTAATCACACATTATTACATTACTTTTTTTCGTTTCATTTTAAATTTAATTAACCAATTGTCCCAATAAATAATGTATAAATACAAAAAATGTACTCACTCAAATAAACTTAATTAAATGAATGAATACATTTCACTTTCTTGTTTCCTTATTTAATTTATTTATTATTTCAGTTAGAGCATTTTTTCTTTAGTCTCTATGTTCTTTTAACCACTCAAAAAAACCTATTCCTTGTGTATTAGGAATACCTTTGTGTTTACCTAGAATAAACTCTATCAGTTTATTCATAAAATCAATAGTTCCTGCTATATTTATCTTCAATACATAATTCGCTATGCAAAACATTATATATTCCTTCGTTTTTCTACTTCCATATTCTCTCTCTTTACACTTTAATTGGCAAAGTTCTTCCTCTGTAAAGGTATAGACTTTTTCTGTTTTTGTCTCTGTTTTAATAATTTCTTTTTCTTCCATCCAACTCAGCTCAAATTAACTAGATTTTTCATTTGTCCCCACTAAATTAAATTAACTGACAAGATAAACTGACAAACCTAATTATCCTTTCTTTTTTATTTAGTATACTGTATTTTTAGCTTATTTCTATATTCTTTACCTTATCTTTCTTGGTATCTCTATGCTCTACATCTATTATTTGTGCTAGTGCTTTACAGTTTAATATTAAGGCTTCATTAAGCCTTTTTATTTCAATATATTTATTTAATAGTGCTACATACTTAGCTTTCTTTACATACCCAAACATAAGAATCTACTTCCTCAACCTGCATTATCTTCCTTAAAAATGGTTTCATTGAATACCGATAATGTACACTTCTCTGCTACCTTTGGTGCTAATCTTCCAACCATCTTTAATGTTTCCTTTATAATTCTACTGTTTGGTGCTCGTTTACCTGAAATGTACACATTCCCTTTTGCTTTCTGTTCGTTATATTCCTTTGCATATGCAATTTCTTCTTTAGCTAACTTTAATGACTGTATCATATAATCTATCTTTTCTTCTTGTGTCATTTTATACATTTTCTCCTTTCTTATTCTGTTATTTTCTTTGGGTCTCTATCATTCCCTAATATTTTTAATTTACCTATAAACTTCCTTCCTTACTTACTTAACTTAATATCTTTACACCTATGTTTCTTACTTCATTATTATTATACGGCTAAAAGCCCTAACTTTTCCTCAGTATAAAACGCATATTCGTCTTTTAGTTTGATATGTATAAACTCTTTTAGGAAGTTTTGAGTATTGTACACAGTTATTTTTGTCCTATCGTTTGTATCTATAGCTTCTTTAGGCTTTAAGTTATAATAATAGTCAAATTCGTTGTCACAGTCATTATTATTAATATTATAATTTTCGTACATAAAAAGTTTATTTATGTGTTCAGCTGTTATTTTTACTTCTTCTCCAGCTTCTGTTATTAATATAAGACCAGACTTTCCGTCTATTTTCTCAAACTCCACATCATTTTGTTTAAACATATTCTCAACATTCTCAAAACTTCCAAATTTCATACTATACCCTCTAACTATTAATTTAATAACTATAAACTTCCAACCAACTAAAGCTAATGGGATTGCGAGCTTACTTCAATTTCATCTTTGTGTTCTATGTTATTTATTTATTTGTTTATTCTCCCAACTTGTCTTTGAAGAACTGTTTCCTTAATGTACAAATATCTCTTGGAACAGACTCAATATCTTCAACATCGTGTAACTTTCTTACCCACGCATAATATTCATTTGCAATAGGTGTAGTTAATGCAGAAGTCTTTTTTATATATCCGTTTTTAATAGCCTCGTGTGAAACAGCCCTCATAAACTTCCAAAAATTATAATATGCAAGTTTCAGTTTTGTCATATATCCCACACTATCTTCAATTACAAACCCTTCAATCTTTCTGCCGTTATACTCATAATCTTCTTCGAGAACAGCATAGTACCAATCATAAAAGTCTTGCCAATTAGCTATCTCCAGTGCTTTTTCCTTTGGTGTTAAACCAAATTGATGTGCAATATCACACATTGTTTCATAGTCATACTTAGCAAAATCCATTTGATTGTATACAATATCTAATAAATATAATTTACTCTCTGAATACTCAATGATATGTGGGTCATTCTTCATATCTACATTTTCAAACACAAATGATACATTGTTATCCTTTGCAAACTGTTTCATCTTTTCTCTATTTTCTGGTGTAATCTGCTCATAAATAGCTTCTTTAAGCCACTCTGCAAACTGACTATCAATGGTTGATTTACTTGCAATGAATAAACTGTCATTATACTCGTCATAACTTACAATCCCTAAATAACCATTCTCTTTTACATAAGCTGTGACAGGGAATTGAAGTCTATTCTGTAACATATCAAATTTTGTTTCGGGGCGTTCATTAATGTTAAAGAACTTTTCGTAGGCTCTTGCAACTACTTTTCCTTTAATTGTATCAAGGTACAGTCCTCTTGCTTTTGTTGTTTGCTCGTTCCAAACCTTGTCATAAAAAGCCTTACTTGTGAAATTAAAAGATGAAATATTTCCAAAGTTCTTCTCTTTAATATACTTATTCGCTCTCAATGCAATAATTATATCTGATACAGAACTATTAGTCACACTCTGTGTTTCCCTCATTTCAGGTGTTTTGAATACTTCATTATGAGTTTCTACTTCGTGCATACCATTTTTATCAAGCTGAACACATCTTAAATCCCCACCAAATTCAACCCTTCCTTCAAGATTGAATACTCTGTCATTTACACGAATTGGAACTTGCTTAGTGTTTCTATGACCGTGAATTTGATAATAATTTGATGGCATCTTCTCAACAAATGTATCTGCAATTTTCTCAAAATCATTATAACTTCCTACACCTTTAATCATTTGCTCTGTTGCAACAAATGTAAGGTTTTCTGGCAATACACTCAATCCTGCATGAGTAACCAAATAAACATTCTCTCCATACTTGTAATAAGCACATTGTCCAAATTTTCTATAAAGCTGGCGTACATCCTTTTTATCAATCTTTGCATTTTCTAACTGTGGCTTTGTTACAAGTTCAAACTCCTTAGAACGAGATTGACAATTATTAGCCCATCTCCAAATATGACAATTTCCAGAGAACGCAACCTTTCCATCAATTCTTGTAATTAAAGTACCTTGTGGCATAGTCAAACAGTATACTTTATCATTATAGTTAATTTTTTCAACTTTAATTTGATTATTCGTAAATACACCATATGGTTTGAATGATACCCAATATATCGTTCCATTTTTGTTATACCCACAACTATTGTCTTTTAATCTGTATGTACAAGCAATGCCATTTTTTATGCACATTTCCTGAATAATATCTACATCATTTTTATCAATACAAGACCAATCTATTTTTATTTCACTTCTTGACGAAGCATCTGTCTTGACTAATTCTTCTAATACAATGAGTGCCTGTCTTCTGTTTAAGTTTCTAAAAAATGATGGGTAATGTTTTACGCCATTTAACATTTTATCGCAGTAAAATCTTGCAGTATCACCATACACTCTTATAATATATGGTTGCTTTCTACCTTCTCTTTTGTTTCCAACTGGTTTTATAGTATACTCAATCCCCATATTATTTAAGAGATTTGTTAAACTTTTAATTTTATCTTCACGACTTAATTTCCATTGTATTCTTCTTTTATTTGACTCTGATTCAGATTTTCTATAATCTACAATCGTCCCATCGGTAATAACCCATACTAATAACTTCAAACTATTATCATCTATATCATACGCCTTGTCATTTGCATAACCAAATAAACTAAATTTTTGTTGTGTTAATTTATCTTTATTTAAAAATTCATTAGCTTTGATTTTTTCATTACCATATACAACATCGTGATTCATTGTGACAACTTGTTTTGTGTCAAATCCCTCAATTATAACTAATTCATTAGAAGTTTTAGATATTTTTTTCAGGGGTTTTACAAAATCAATAATATTATTATTTATATTAAATTCTGCAACTAAATCATTTTCTATATTTACATTCTTTAATAATTTCCAGCCTGTATCAGTTAGAACTTCAGTATCTTTGTGGTAACATTCGTGATTTCCTTCAAGCATAAGTACATTTTTCTTATCTTTAATAGAAATTAGATAATTAACTACATCAGCATTTTCAATACCTCTATCTACATAATCACCACAGAAGATATAAAATTCATCATCCTTAATACCTCCATTGTTATCAAGATATTTCTTCAACGCTGTGTAGCAACCGTGAATATCTCCAATATGATGAATCTTTTTATATTCCGATAAATCTATTAACTTCATCCAAATTGTATCCAACTCATTAGGCTTGATTACTTTAATTCCAGATGGAATTTTCTGGGTTTTAAAGCGTGAATACATTTTATCTATCACTTCATTTGGAACTCTTTTTAATTCCTCTCTACTTGCGTTTCTTCTTTTTACTTCCTCGATTGGAATATCTGTAAAGTCAACACAATACATTCTATAACGATATATGTCGCACATCTGCTTATATCTGTTCATTTCAGATGTTTTTGAATTGGTAGCATCAATTACCGTAAACTCGCCTTTCTGCATACGAATTTCAAGCAAATCGAATAGTGTTTTCCACACAATTTTATCGTTACTCTGACTAATTCCTACCGTTCCGTCAGTCTGTAATACAGGACTCTGACATAATAATCTAATATCATCTGCTGATAGTGTGTATGGTTTTAACCCATTTTGCTCAATCCAAGTTGACTTCCCACAACCAGCAGACCCTCGTAATAAAAGTAATACTCTCATAAGTGCATTTCCTTTCTCTTTTCTTTGGTTTCTTTTTTCTGTCCCTTAAGTAGTAAATGTCCCCCTAAAACTAGAATACCTTTATATGAATGAATGAATGAATAAATGAATGTTTGATTAACTATCTACTAATTAAATTAAAAGAAAACATCTATACACAATCCATTCTGCATATAAACTTACAACTTATCAGTTACACTCAATAAACTTTCCATCCTGTAGTTTATAATATGTATCTGCTTTTATTCTTTCACCATCTACTAATGTTGCTTTTACATTCATAAGCTCCCAATGTTTATAATCTCTTTCTGCTAGGACTAAATAACAGCCTATAGAACCTTTTGCTTTACCACCCCAACCAGTAGCTATAGCTATACTATTATTTCCTTCTACGCTTGCAGTCGAATTACAGCCTGTAGTCACTACTACGGATTCACCTTTCCTACTTATGGCTTTTGAATGACCACCTAAACTAGCTACTATAGAATAAGCCCCTATGTTTCTTAATACATTGTCGTGTCCTGTACTTGCCAAAATAGAATGTCTTCCTCTATTTGTTACTAATGTGTCTAAAGCTGTAGCTACAGATACAGAGTAATCTCCAAAAGTCTCTGTGATAGAATTACCCCCTGTATTGGCTGCGATTGAAAAATGTGATGTAACAGTCACCTTCGAATTATTGTCCTCGGTGCTTGCTACTGAATTTAGTCCCTCTTTTTTATATTCAGATAAACATTTCTTCTTAACCTTATCTTCTATACACCTATCTAAATTATTCTCTATTTCTCTTATACTTTCGTCTATACACTTAGACCATAGCTTATATATTTCGTCTAATTTGATTTCCTCGATAAACTTAATTACTTTAGTCTTTTCTGTGTTTTCCTCATAGGTAATTTCTGCTACATAAACACTTAAATCATCTGGTTTAATAACCCCTAGAAACGGTTTAACTACATCTATTGGATTTTTACAGACAGGAAATTTGTTAGATACTACTACTTCTTCCTCTAATTTGTATAATTTTCCTAACTCAAAAGGGAATTTTTTATAAAATGCTTTGTATACTTTCATAGATAAATTCTTGTTTTTCTCCCCCACCTAATTTAATTTTTCGCTACTTTTTTGTTTATTTTCTTCTTCCTCGTTATCTGGAATATATTCACACTTTAGTTGTCGAATAGATACAATCATATCAAGAAAATCTGTACTACTCTCTATTTCTACATTTTGTAGTTCACTATAACTATTAAACATTCCAACTAACATACTACCAGCTTCTCTATTTAGTTTCACTATACCCTTTAAATACCCATTCTCGTCTACATTAGCATCTCCATACACTTCTTCGTCTTCCTTTTCTTCCTCTAGTAAATCAAAAAGGCTTTCTATCTCATCTTCTAAGACTTCTAATAAACTGACCATAGACATTTGATGTGTGCTAAACGAAATTACAAACCTTCTAGTAGCATCATTACAGGTAAGTAAAAGTTCATAAGCACATTTATAACTTCCATTTGAAATATATTCATTTCTTTCAATGTGATTTCCTACTTCCGTCTCTATATTCTTACTACTTTCCTGTATATCGTAAGGAACATAATATACAATTTTCTTCTTACCTTTGTACCACATCTCTCTTTCTAATAAAGTAAGTTTTCCTTTATCGTATAAACTAACTACCTTATTAAACTCTACTATACTATTATTATTTGTGTCTATGCTAAGGTTTGATTCTAATTTTCCTGTTTCTACATCCTTATATCCTATGTATAAAGCATACATATCAGGTATCTCTGTACCCAACAAGTCTAGTCCAATTTTATTCGATAATACTAATCCCTTCGATTCCAAATTATCTCTTGCAACACCTGTTAGTATAGCTGGTTGTTCTTTTACTGATTTAATTGTGTTCTCTGTATTCTTCATTTATTTACTTACTCACTCGCTTTCTACATAACTATATATATATGTATTTTCCTTATTGTCCTTACTTACTTTCTTTTTTTCAACCTTATTCTACAATTTCATTTACTTCTACAACTTCACCGTTTTTTAACTCATAATATGTATCTGCTTTAATCCTCTTTCCGTCTACCTGTATCATTTTTGTTCCACATAAATACTCATAACCTTCTATTTCAGTATTCCACTCTGTTAGAATTAGATAGGCACCTACACATCCCTTTGCCATTGAGTCCTTTCCCCAAACTACGGCTAAACTATCTGGGTCTTCTACAGAAACGCTACTATACTCACCTGTGTTTACTGCCACAGTATATCTCCCAAATGATATAGAATTACCTCCATCACCTGTATTTGCTACTATTGAACCTATTCCAAGAGCTAATCCTCTACTGCAATCTCCTGTTAAAGCTACAATACTTGCATTTCCTTGTGTATTTACTATCTTTTCAGATTTATTAGAATAGCACACTTCTCTAAGATGTTCGGTAGAACTTTCTTCCTTTAAACATAATTCTAAATCTAATTCTAACTCTAACTCTTTTTCTTTCTCTACCACAAACTTATATGGTTCTAATTCAACAGAAGTAATACATCGTATAATTTGAATTGTTTTTACTCTTAATTTATTAAGTTCTGATTTACTTAAAGTAAATTTTTGCTCTGCTCTTGCTAGTTCATTATTATCTACCATAACCTTATAAACAGATAGTCTTGTATCGTCTTCTGTGTCCCTTAATAAATCTAATAGTCTACCATATACAACAAAATCTGTTTCGGGACAACCGTTTTCTCCTACCTTGTAAGTTTTTCCAACTTTATATTTGACTACTTTAATATTATTCTCAAAATCAGTATTTAACTGATTATCATTCCCGTTAAACCAATAGTATTCCATATTCTTTCTACCCTTTCCACACCTGATTTCATTTCTTCTACAAATTTTAACTTTTCTATTACTATCTAACTACTACTACTACTAATATCACTTTATTTTTTTGTTTTATATGATAAAATTCCTAGTGTGCCTGTTTATAATACATATTTCTTAAAGTACATATATCATTCTTAAACCTATAACCTGCACTTTTTCCTTGCTTTAATTTTTTAAAGTCTTCACTCTGCTTTAGCTTTAGCTGTTCTCTGTAATCTTTGAGCCAAGCATAAAACTGCTCTGCTATTATTCTATCTAATAACGCACTTATACCATCTTCATTTTCTACATAACCATATTTTAATGTTCTCTGTGCTAAGCAACGCATTAACCTCCAAAATATATAATAGTATGTTTTTGACTTAACCACAAACCCTGAGCTATCCTCTAACACAAAACCCTCTACTACCCTAGTGTCTTTATATAAGTAGCCTTCACCCATCGTTCCGTTAAACCACTTCCAATACTCATCTAAGTTTGATAATGTACACGCCTTTTCTTTTGGTACTAACCCAAATTGGTGTGCTATCTTGCACATCTCTGTATACTCATATTTCTCAAAATCTAACTGGTTCTTTACTATATCCAGTAAATAAATTCCACTCTCTGCGTATTCTATTACATTTGAGGCGTGTTCCATATCTATACATTCGAATAAAAAAGTTACTTTATTGTCCCTTGCATACTTTTTCATTTTATCTCTATTCTCTTTACTTACTTTCTTATAAACCATCTCAGCAAACCACTTTGCGTATGCACTATTTACAGATGATTTAGCTGCAATAAACAAATCATCCTTAGTTTCATCATAACTAACTAAACCTAAGAAACCATTTTCCTTTACATATACTGTTAATGGAAAATTAAATTTTTTCTCTACCACACCGTGCTGGGTTTCCTTGCTTTCACCTAAGTTAAAAAACTTGTCATACCCTCTTGCTACTATAGTTGCCTTTTCTGTATCAATATGTAAACCTCTTACTTTAATTCTCTGCTTGCTCCAGTTATCTTTATAAAAGGCTTTTCTATTAAAATCGAAGGAAGATATATTTCCATATTTTGATTCCTTAATACAATTATTTTCTCTTAATTCTTGAATTGCGTTTTCTATTTCTACTCTTGAATTTGAATTGGTTTTTTTCATTTTTGACCTCTCCTAACTTTCTCCCTGTCTATATGCAGTATCTAAGTTTTACACCTTCTGAACCTGTAGCTTTAGTATTAATCTCCTACTAATATATCTTCCTTTCTATCGAATTAAACTCAATTTTACTCTACTTTGCTGTATAACCAAAACACTTAAACAATTAAACATTATTATTATCATCACTATATAAAAGAGAAGAATAACATTTAAACAATTATCATAATGCTTTCTTCGGTTTCCTTTTTCTATCCCTTAAGTAATAAATGTCCCCCTTTTTCCTTATTTTTTATCTTTATTCTTACCTTTAAAGTACAAAAAAAGAAGTCCTGTATTACCATACAACTTATCTTCTCACATATACATAAAAATACCTTATAGTATAATAGTGTAATGTAGTGTTGTATAGTACAACATAGAACTTCTTCTTATTCTCGTTACTTTCACTTTTTCAATTTTTCAATTTACTTCTTTTATTTATTTGGTGTTGACTAAGATTTCCCCTCTTAGTAGGTTCTACTATACCCTTATCATTTAATTTATAACTATATTTATATCCATACAGTACGGGTCATATGACATTGAACACCCACAATATCAAACAAATAAACTATCTAATCTACTAAGTTATTTGTTCTGTATGTTTTTTACTATTCCTTTGAACAGGGCTAATCGGATTCGAACCGATGTAATGCAGGAGTCAAATTCCTGTGCCTTTCCACTTGGCGATAGCCCTTTAATTATTTTATTTTAGTGTGCTTAATACATCCTTTTTTAGTTGTTACCTATTTATTTAAGCATTTAATTAAGCACACCCTATTTGTATATGTATATGTATTACTAATCCAAACTAGATACCTATAAAGAACTTAAATAGTTAGATTGTATTCCTCTATAATTTCATCTAATGTTCTATATGAATACCTACCTAAATTTTGAGTTACTACATTATAAATTACATACTTGTATCTATGTCTACCATCTCTGCGTGTTTGTGTTACAGAAATGTAATTGCCACTATTGCGAGTCTTGTTCTCTAATGCTCTCTTTACTTTTTCAAACTTTGTCATTTATGCTTAATCACATCCTATTTCTTTATTTTATTGTCCTTTGTTTTACACCATAAATATATATATATATAACACTTGTAAAACTCTAAAGTATTGTAAGAAAGAAACAATTATTTCTACTTATACCTCTTTAAATCCTCTGATGAACATACAAATTTATTTATCTATGTAGGTCAACCTTAAACTTATTAATTCTTGTAAACTTATGAAAAATCAATATGAAGTTGTCTTTTGTTTCTTTCTTACACCCCTTAAGTATCGTATGCCCCCCCTCTTTTTACTTTGCTTTCTAGCTTGTCCGACTATTTTTAAGTGCATATAAACTAACTTTACTACTAGAAATATACTATTATACTATACTCAAATTTAAAGGTGGTTTTAATTCTTCTATCTATTTATCCGACTTTTTCTGATTTCCACTATCTAACAAGCTTTCTTCTTTTCCTTCTTTATTATTTAGTTATTAATCAATCAGGCTCTTTCTTAATTTCATATAGTCTTCATACCTAGCATTTAATAATTCTATAATAAACTTTTTGCGTTCTTCGCTTAGTTCCTTTGGAAGTTCCCTCACAAACTGGGCTATCTCTTTTCTATAATCTACTATATCAGGCAATTTATCTTCCAATAAACTTAATTGTCTATCCCAATCTATACTAAATGGCTTACACTTCAGTATTTTTGTTATTTTATCTGTATATCGTGTAGGGACTGTTTTAGTGCTTAACAAAGCTGCCCCAAAGTCAAACAATGGAGCTAGTTCTAATTCCATTGTATTAGTGTTCTGAAATAATGCTAAATTTCCTAAATGCCTATCAGTATCTAGTGTTAGATATACTAACATTAAGGCTTCTTCTAAATACTTTTCTTTCTTTATACTACATAGCCAACTATAAATTTCTTTTGAATTTAACTCTGTTACCGAAAAATAACCCTGTAATCCTAACTGCACAAAATCCACTAACTCATAATTATATTTATTAAAATCTGTACTCTCACACCCTATACATTTCTTTTGATTGTCCACATTCACAATACATAATTTATACTCACATACATTAAATCCTAGTAAACTACCTAATTTAGAAACAATGACCTCTGAATAGCTTTCATATCCATTTATTGATGTTGATAGCTTTATATATTTGTTTCCTAGTCTCCACTTTGGTACAGCTCCTGCTATTGATGGTGTATCTTTTAACATTTCTGCACTACTTACTATGTATTCATTCATATTTTTTGATTACCTTTCTAAGGATTATTACAAGCGTATTACTTAAATTTTCTACAAGCTAAAATTTGTTACTTTTCGGCTTCTCACTTAATCTCTCCAATGTTTATTTATTTATTTATTGTATAACAAAACCAAAGGCTGTTAAACCCACCCCTTAGTCTTCTATTTCTACCCTATAGCAATCTGTCACGACCCTTCCTTTGTTTTTTGTAATTAGAAAATCTCTGTCGTAGTAATCTATACCGTATATCTCTTTTAAAAGTGGCATTAAACCCACTCTATTTCTAGGTACTACTCTCCTGTTTAACCAATCTTCTGCTATCATATGTACTCTTTCTGGGTCTTTCCAAAGGTCTTCCCTTAATCTAAATAAACTAGGCTTTGCTCCATTCTGTACTATATTCTCCATCGTATACTTTCCATTGTCGTTCAAATAAATATTTCCTACTAATTCATTTGTTAAATCACTATATATCTTATACTTCTTTACTATCAACTTAATTTCTTCCTTTCCTATCGCTATTGAAAAACCTATAGACTGATTTTATTTTATTTTATTTAATTTTATTTGTACTCCTTACTACACACTTTTTATACCTTATATGTCCTTTAACTTAGAAAGCATAAAAATTAAAGAGGCTTAGCTATTTACTTACTTACCAAACCCCTTCCACCTGATAAACATAAATTTACGACATAAACTAGCTTCCTAACCTCTGCTTACTTCTTCTTTTTTCATAATACTCTTACCTCCTTATTATATTACATTTCATTCCCACTCATTTTTGGTTTTCTTCTCTTTTCCAGTATTTTTGTATACATTTTTCGGTTTAATCTATTGATTTTTGCTCTATTTTGACACTTTTTAGTTTCTATAGTATTATTTTAGGCTTATTGGTTTTTATATAAATTTAACCTAAATTAGAACGATTTATCGGGTTGTTACTCTACTCTTTTATCTTCATACACTATACACTCATAATTTTTTCTAATTGGTTGTCCCAACAATTTTCTTTCTTTATTTATTACTCAAATCTTCTAAGTTTCTAAACTTTTAAACTTCCAATCACTTTTTACTTTAGTTTTTTTCTAATGTACTATATATTTCTTTGTTACTAATACACAAAGTCCAACACAAAGTGCAAAAAGTACAAAAATTAACATTAGTGCAACTACAATTAAACTTAGTACAGCTACTGTCTTTCCTGCTCTATTCCAACTATCCTGTACTCGGTTAAATTCCTCAGCATCTCTATACTTGCTTTTGCCGTTTTTCCAAGCCCATACATTTCCAAACATTCCACATATAATCATCATAAATAAGATTAGTGGTCTATAAAATAAACTTAGCCATATCAACAACGGTATATAACAACTATTACCTAAACCCCATATCCAAGAAAAACAAAAAGCTCCCCAGTTCCAACCTAAATTTGGTTCATTACCTTTTGCATCTTTTTCTGGGTTCATAATCTTATCAATAAACCTATCTATTCTATCTGATAAACTAACTTTCTCTTTGGGTTGTTTCTTTTCCTTTTTAGTTTTAATATTAGTATTGACACCCTCTTTAGGATTAAGTGAACCCGTTTCTTTTGTTTCTATAGTTGCTGCCTTGGCTTGTGTTACTGTTTCTGTCCTTGCTAGATTTTCAGTATCTATAGTTATATTACTATTACTATTACTGTCAATATTTTTGCAATTAATTGGTTCTTCTGTCATATTAAAGACCCTCCTTTCTATAGTCAACTATTTAACTTAAGTCTTGAATACAGGTACTTATTCTTTTTAGTTGCAAACTTATGTTTATACTTATTATATTTTGTATGTCCTTTAACTTAGAAAGCATAAAAATTAAAGAGGCTTAGCTATTTATTTACCAAACCCCTTCCACCTTATAAACATAAATTTATGATATAAACTATCTAACCTCTGCTTACTTCTTCTTTTTTCATAATGCTTTCACCACCTTATATCCTTTTTCTTTCATTATTATTCTGCATTTACATTCAAATTCAGTTTGTAAGTTTAACCACACTTCTATACTCATACCTAGCACAGTAGATAGTTTCTTGGCTATCTCTTTAGACAAATTAGTCTTACCATTGATGAGTTCACCCAATGCTTTAGGCGTAATTTCTAACCTCTTAGCAAATTCTTCTTGGGTTATTTCCATCTCGTCAATAATCTCACCTATATAATATCCTGGATGAAAGGCTAAAATTTCATTATATTCTTTGATACTCATAATGTTTACTTACCTCCTTCCTGTAATTAATTTAAGTCTTGACTACGGTTACTTATTTTTTTCAGTTGCAAACTTATGTTTATACTTATTATATTTTATATGCCCTTTAACTTTTCTAATTACTGTAACTTAAATTAAACCAAAAACATATACACACAGATAAACCAGCTAATAAATAAGGGACAATGTAGTGCATATAAGTGTATTCTCATTTAGTTAGTTAATTAATTAACTTTACACACACATAAACACTTTATCATTGTCCCTGTTCATATTCCTTTGAAACTCTATGTATTACTTTACTTTATATTTTTTTAACTTTTCTTTTTTATCCTAATCTATCTTATGTTTTATTCTTTCCTTACAGCTAGTATTGAACTTTTTGCCAGTTCATCGCTTCGCTCATTTTCTTCATTCCCTGAGTGTCCTTTAATCCAAATAAACTTTACCTTGTGTAATTCTAATAAAGGTAACAATCTCTCCCACATATCTATATTTAATGCAGGTTTCTTATTCTTCTTTATCCAATTATTTGATTTCCATTCATTTAGCCAACCTTTATTGACTGTATCTACCACATATTTTGAGTCACTATATATCTGTACTCTACTAGGCTTACTCAAAAACGCTAACGATACTATTACAGCTTCTAATTCCATTCTATTGTTTGTCGTTGTCCCTTTAAAAGAACCCCTAATTTCATCTCTAGTACCATTATTATTACTTCCTTTGTAGATAATTACTGCACCATATCCACCAGTCCTATCTACCCTAGAATAAGAGCCATCTGTATAAATATCCACTTTTCTCATTTAACCTTTTAAACTGTTTACTTATTTATACTACTTTATGCTACCTTTTTTCTTTCATATAAAAAAGTAAGAAAGAACCTACTTGACAATTTACTTTGTAGTATCTCTCAATACAACTTAACTGAGAAAAAAATATTATAAAACTTTATACATTATCTATATCAAATAAAAAAGGAGGTGATAAAATCCATTGTCTTTCGTATTCTTTCTTACGCCCCTTAAGTATCGTATGCCCCCCTCTTTTACTACTGTATAAACACAAAAACGAGTGCTAAACCGTTACCATATACAAGAAAGAATTAATTTTTTTTAAAAAAAGAGAGTACCCACTATTTACCTGTGAGCCTCTCTTACTTACTTAGCTTGTTCTTTCTTAACTTATTATTATTTCATCAGCAATATTTCTAATACTGTTACTATGTAACTTATAAAGATACTTAACTTAATAGAAAGTATTTTCTACTCTATCATACTTTTCTGTATAGATAAGCATTATCTACTATATCTATAGCTTTTTTCTTCGTAGTTTCCCTCTGTAGTATCTTTTGTATTTGTTTCCTTTTCTTCTGAAGCTTCTTTTTTATCTTCTGATGGTGTTGGTGTTGCTGTTTCCATTGTTGTTCTTTTTGAATCCAAATAAGATTGAGCTAATTCATTAAGTTTAGCTGGATTTAACATATTTTCATTATTTGTGTTGTTGTTATTGTTATTTGCTGTGGCTAACTTACCACCTAATAACCCTGTCAATAATGCGTTTACATTAATTCCTGTTGCCTCCTGTACACCACCTGTTACCTGTGACATAGTATTCACAATATCCTTAATCATCTTAGTATTATTTCCATCGCCATACATTGTGATTTTATCTACCTTAGATAAAGGCTCTGCTACATTCTTTGCTACCTCTGGTAATGTGTTGAAGTACATTTCAAGAACAGCCGCTTCTGTCATTTTTGCCATAGCCTCTGCTTTCTTCTCTGTTGCTTCTGCTTCGGCTAAACCCTTTGCCTTGACTGCTTCTGCTTCAGCTAAACCCTTTGCCTTGACTGCTTCTGCTTCGGCTAAGCCTTTTGCTTGTATTGCTTCTGCTTCTTTCGCTTTTGCGTATAAGTCAGCATCTGCCTGTGCCTTTTTTGCTTCAGCTTCCTGTACTTGCTCATATTTTTTTGCTTCAGCTTCCTGTACTTGCTCGTATTTCTTCGCCTCAGCTTCACGCTGTCGAGTAAACAATAATGCTTGTGCTGTCTGTTCTTTTTCATATCTTTCTGCATCAGCTTTCTTCCTAATTTCAGCATTAAGAGCTTGTTCCTTAACTTCTGCTTCTTTCTGCTTTAAGATTACTTCCTGCTGTTGCTTTGCAATATCAGCATTTGTCTTCGTAACTTCGATTGTCTTTCTTTGTTCTTCTTTTTGAATTTCATATGCTGCATCAGCTTCTGCTTTCTTGCTATCTGCTTGTACCTTTAGTTCAGATACCTTTATATCTAGTTCATTCTGCTTTTCTGCAATATCTCTCTGGCTTGATACCTTAGCTTCATTTGCTTCTCTATTTGCTTCTGCCTGTGCGATTGCAATATCCCTATCACCATTAGCTTTTGCTATAGCAGCCTGTTTTGTAACCTGTACTGCATTATCTGTTCCTAATGCTTCAATTACACCATTACTATCATAGAAATTCTGTACATTAAATGAAACTAAATCTATACCCATCTTAGCTAAATCAGGTACTGCATTTTCTGATACTTGCTGACTAAACTTTTGACGGTCTGAAATCATAGCTGTTAATTCCATCTTACCAATAATTTCTCGCATATTGGCTTCAAGTACACTTTGACACATCTCTCTTAACTTTTCAGGTTTACAATTCAAGAAATGTCTCGCAGCTATCTCTAATTTATCTGGGTCTACACTTATCCTTACATTTACTACACCATCACATCGAATTGGAATGTAATCTGCTGTTGGAATTTCAGCCTCAGACTTTACATCAATATCAATAAGCTCTAAATGTAAAACATCCTTTTTTTCAAAAAAAGGTATTCTAAATCCAGCCCTACCTATAAGTACCTTTGGCTTTTTTCTCAACCCTGTGATTATATAAGCTGTATTTGGAGATGCCTTAACATACCCTACAACTACAATGAAAGCTAATAAACCTACTATTATTAGTACTAGGCTTAACAATACACCTATACCTATACCTAACATATACTTTATTTCCTTTCTACTTTTTTCTCTTTTTTGTTTTTAACTGTTGTCTTCTTATTTTACAAACAAATCTTTCTCTTTTTAACTACCCTTAACTTTAATTACTTATTTGGTGGCTCTCTTGTCCTCTGCAAAATTTTCTCAATCCTTTCAAGTATATTTCTTCTCATTTATTTGTATATGTATATATATGTATATATGTATACTGTAACCCTTTAAGTTGAATGAACCCCACGAGACTCGAACTCGTGACCTATCGCTTAGGAGGCGATTGCTCTATCCTACTGAGCTAGAGGTTCTTATTGCTTAGCTTAGCCTTGTTCTGACTAAGCTAAATTATTTTTCTTTATATGTATAAATGTGAAAGCTCTGATTTATAACTAGTCTATATTGATAGTTTCAGTCACTATACCTCACTGACATTAAACTAATAAGCTAAGCTAAACAAAATCCTTAGCTTTTTAAGTCATCCCTTAAGTGTTGAATGTCCCCTACCTTATAAACGCATAAACTCATCTAAATACCAGAAATTATATCCCTTTTTAAAGAAAGCTCTACCGTCTTTGTTGTACTGTATCTTACTCCAAGTCTTCCTACTACTCTTAGCTTCTCCTAATGTTACATATGCTGATAACACCCTCTCATCTTCAATCTTATATATTACGATTGCTGTTGTATTTGTTAGTCCACAAGATGCTATTGGTTTTAACATATTTTGCACCACTCCTTTTTTATATTTATAGTAATTCAGTCCGTTAAGTTAATTAGTTATTTCATTTGTCATATTTTTAACTTAATTTAATTATAGTACACTCTATATATTGCTATTTGAATACTACCCTCTACTTCCCAAGCAATTACATAGCAAGACATATCATAGTTTGGACTTTCATCTAATCCTTCACTAAGTTGTGTAGCATATTTAATATCTCTATATTTGAAGAAGTTATAAACAGCCTGCTCTACTCCTTCCATTGTCTTTAGATTTCCATACCCATCTGTGAATGGTGCTAGTGTCCTCTGTAATCCTCTTTCTACATCCTTGATTTTTAAATTACTATCTTGTTCCATTATACTCATTATATTTTTTATTTCACATCCTTTACTTTTTTTACCTAATCCTTTTCTAGTTATAACATATACACTTATCTTCATTGCTTTAATTTACTTATAATAATAAATAACTTCTTCCTTGCTTATTCTCTTTGTTTTAATCTACGCTAATTTAATCTAATCTCTTTCTCACTACACTTATATTCTTTTATATGCCTTCTTAGGTTTCTAATTAAGTGTAGACAGCCTATTTTTTATTATCTCTATGTAACTAGGTTCTTTCTCCACTAATAAACAATTCCTGTTATGTTTCTGACACGCAACCCCTGTTGTCCCACTTCCTGCAAAACAATCTAAAACAAAATCCCCTTCATTACTGTGCTTTAGCACTAAATCCTCTATTAATTTTATTGGCTTTTGTGTTTGGTGCTTTGTCCTCTCTTTTCCGTGTACTATAGGTAAATAATATGTGTCACAATTTTCTATATTCTTATCTTCTAAACCTAAATCTAAATTTGACATATAAACTTTACTTCCATAAATATCTGAGCTACCATTATTATCATTTTCATTTCCATTATCTGGATAGTAATAATTTCCTGTATCATAGCTTGAATTAAATGTTGGCTTACTTTTCTTAACAAAGGTTATAAAGAACTCCTTGCTATTAGTTAAATAATTAAGCTTTGAATTTATCGGTACTGGATTTGTTTTATTCCATATCCCTAACCTAGTTTGCTTAAAATGTATTTTTTCTGCACAATCTTTCAATTCTTGCATTTTCCAAAAATCATAAAATAATATTAATGTGCCTTGTGGCTTTAGTACCCTATAGAACTCTTTTAAAACTATATCTAACCTTATTTGTTCTTTTGTTGGATTGTCCCAACTTCCAAAGTCTATCGTATGCTTTCCATATTTCTTAATATATTCCTTTTTATCTGGTGCATTGTTTATATACCCACTATTCCTGCTAATAAAATATGGTGGGTCTGTTAGTATAAGCTCTACACTATTATCTTGTAAACTATTTAAACAGTCTATTGCATCCATTTGTTTATATTCTACTATTTCTTATACACCTACCTATTGTCCTTTTACCGCCCTCTTTATCTGATTGTAACTTACCTAAAACTTCTAACTCCATTAGCTCTCTTTTATATAAAGAACAATTATTCGGACAACATATATCGTTATGATAAGAACAATACTCCCCGTCTAAAGTTGCTAATATACAACTCATACTCATTCCTTCTACCTACTTTCTTTTCAAACCATATCCATAACATAACTTAACTTAACTTATATTAAATTAAAATTAACTTAAATTAGCTTAGACTAAATCAAATAAACTACCTAACTACCTACACTTGCAGTTTAACTTTTTATCTCTACTACTTAAGTTGTAAATGCCCCCTGCAACACTTCTACCAAATAAATTTATAAATAAAAAAAGAGACTACCTAATACTCTTTGTGTAGTCTCTAACCTTCAATATTATCTTTTTTGTGCTAACTTAATAAATGAATTTATATCCACCTAACCTTATTACTACCAACGACACTATTTATTACTAAGACAATTATATTTTAAGTATTCATCAACTAATATCTGCCCACAAGAACCACCTATGTCCCTTGCTGGTGGAACATAGTATTCTGTTTTAATTCCTTTAGCTGTTAAATTCTGCATAATTAATTTTACTTTTTCGATTGGTGTTTCTGTAGAATTGATTGTATCTTTAGTATTGTACCTAATAAACTTTATACAGATATTATCTCGTCCCTTAAAAAACTTGATTAAATTCTTAATATCTTCTGTTCTATCATTTACTCCATTTATTAATGTGTAATGTATTTCCACAGCATTATTCGTTACTTGCTTATAATAATCTAACAGTTCCAAAGACTTATTTATTGTTTCAACTTTAGGCATCCATTTGTGCCTATCTATATCATTTGTATAGTGTAACGATAAATGCACCTTTACATTTAATTCATTTGCCTTAACACAATCAGCAAAACTTTTTAATAAAAATTCAGAATTTCGGGGCATTGAAGTAGCAATAGCAAATCTAATATTTCCCTTGTGCAAATCATTTAGCTTACACATACTTGTTTGCAAATTATATCTATTTAATAGTGGTTCTCCACACCCCATAAACGATAGCAAGAGCATTTTATTTCTTGATAGGGTTAAATCATTAAAAATAAACTCTACCATTTGAATTGTTTCTTTATATGTTATCTGCCTATATATCACTCTTGTAGCTATATCTGTTATGTGACAAAATTTACAACCCATATTACACGATGTTTCTGTTGGCAAACAAATTATATTTTTACCGTCATTTTTATCTATAAAAGTAGCTTCTACAGCTAAATTATCACTCTCAGTAAAGAAAATATACTTGATACTGTTGTCTAACTTCGATTTAATTTTTTTATGTAACCTCAAACTTCTTTGTTCCTCACTTATTTATTTATTTAATACTACTACTTTTTACTAATTAACTTGCTTATTCAATTCATCTGGCATTTTGGGTAAAGGCATCCAATATTCTACATCTGTATCTTCATAATACCCATACTCTGAATCGTACCTATAAAAACCACTCTTTCCTTTCTTATCTGGAAAATCATACTTATCTAACTTATACAGATTACTTGTCCAGCTACTAATATAATAGTTGCCTTTCTTTGATAATGTAAGATATTCTCCAGTCTTATCTGGTACTCTTTCCTTTGTAGGAACCCAATAAACTTCTTCTTTGGTAGTGTTTCTCACCATTTGGTTTCTTCACCTGCTCTCTTTCTCTACTAACTCAATAAACCACTAAACTTACTTGTTGTTCTATTATTTATCTAGTTTATTCTATTCATCTCTATTCTTCCAATTCTTTTAATGCACTAACCAATTCTGCTAATCTTGGGTTTTCAGGATGCTCTTTTGCCATTTTTTCATATAAAGCAATATTATTTAACTTCTCAATTTCGGCTTTTAGTTCTTTTTCAATGTCTTTTCTCTGCTTTTCAATTTCTTTTAATCGAACTTCTACAGCAACCCTCTTATTATAAGCATCCATATTTACAACACCAACTACCTGTGCTGTTACTCCTTTTCCATATTCTTCAACTGTTTTGATTTCCTTTAATTTACCGAGTACCTTATTATCCTTCCCTCTTGCATTTACCACAAGATAAACAGGGTAATTTACATCACTCTTATTAATTAACTCTTTTTCCTCATTATACAAAGCAAATCCATAGTCTTTGTTATTATAATCTCCTACTATATGTACGATTGCTATATTTTTATATGTTTTTTCGTTCATTTTAATTAATATCCTCTCTTTCTTTTTTCTTCTATTCTAACTTATTTACTTACTTACTGTGTTGTCTACATATATATATATTTATTTGTTTTGTACTAAGTAACCTTAGTCTCGCACTTAAACTATCTATTAGTTAGAGTAACTACACTTTCCAACCTAACCTTTGGCTTTAAGTTTAACTTTTCGCATAAACTTGCTAATTCATCAAGAGTAAAATTATAAGTTTCATCTTCCCATTGTATTATTTTATCCAACGGTACTTCTAAATACTTAGCAAACTGTTTTCTATTATACCCTAACCTAAGTCTATTTTGTATCAATACATTAGTAATATAGGCTTCCATTTCTGCACTATATACATCTTTTAAAGTTACATCTTCCCATATTGTAGCTAGACTATTACCTACTTTTGTACCTATCTTAGTATTCTTAGCACATTTTCGTCTACTTTTCATTCAATTCAATACATCCTTTATTAATTTAATACATTTTTTACTACTAAATAAACTATCTTGTCCCTTAACTTAACCTGTTTTCACTCTATTTTCTAAAATCTGAATGAGCCTAATGAGTTCTTTTAAGTTCCTTTAGGTATAATATCATTCTCATTAGGCTCTTTATTGTATTTCGTATTTATTTATATTTAGACTTGTATTAGCTAGCTAACTAAATAACTAAATATACAAATAAACTAAATATCTTTGTAGCATAATTACTTCTTCTTTTTTATTTATTCACAACCATTACTATAGTACACTTCTGAAATTGGTTTTACACCCATACTTTCAGTAGAAAAGAACTCTCTTGGAAGGACTACATCCTGTCCTTTCTTGAACTCTTTCGTATACATATAAGCATCTTGTGCTTTATCGTCAAATTCCATACCTACAAACTGTACTTTTCCACAATTTGCACAAATCAACATTAATTCTTCATCATTAATAGCTAATTTATCCACTTTCTTACTTGGAATTTTGTGGATTCTTCCACAACTACACTTAATTTCTTCATAGCTTTCATTCGGATTTTCTTTACACATAATCATTCTCTCCTTTTACATATAAAATAAAGTAAACTTAAAGAGCTTTACTTACTCTCTCTTACTTCTTTTTCACTCCTTAAGTGTTAAATGCCCCCCTTTATACCCAAATGTGAGCTATTAAAGGGTTAAATCTCATTGGGCTTCTTACTTCTTTGTCCTTGTAATCTACTAACTCCACAAGCGTAAATTTCGACAGTTCCTGCCTTAATAAAATATACCTAAACCTTTAAACAGTATGTATGTGCTTTTAAGCTATTTGATATAAAATAGAGTAGAAAGAATATTATGCTTTGAAAACCCATATAAACATTATTTATTTATTTATTTTCATTATTACTTAAATACTTAACTATCTTTTTGAAGTCTTTGCTGTTTGCATATGCTACCCTTGGCTTACTTCCATCTACATTGAACTCAGTTACACTAAAAATTGCATACCCTTGTAAAGTTAATTTCGCTAAACAAATTAGTAAGTTTAACCTAAACCCATAACTCTCTAACTGTAGAAGTTTCTTCATTTTCTGTATCTCTGCATCCGTTGTATCGCTATCTACTTCTATTAACATACGGCTTGCATATGCGTTTACCTTATATATTTGTCCATTAATTTTTCTTATCATAGTCACTTTTCTCCTTCTTGTTTGTCACTTGTTAATTATTTTGCATTACCGACTTTCTAATATTACTACTTACTACATCCATCTTTTAAATAAGACAGCCTTAAACTTTCTCTAATAAATAAAAAGTGATTGGTTATAACTACCACTACCAATATTTATGCTACACTATATCTCCTAATAATGTCCCTTTTCTTCTTGAATTACATCTTATCTTAATTTTAATTACATACCTACATTTAATTAGATTAGATACATAACAAATAACTATAATATATGAAGAACAGGTAGCCTACCTTAATTTAGTCTAACTACCTGTCTCATTTTGTCTTTATCTTATATTTAATTCCTTTCAGATGACCTTGACACTTAGCCTAACTTTTTTAAAGCTATATAGGCTTCTACTGCTCTTTTATAATTTAACTGTAGTTCCTCAAAGTCATTTCCACTATATACAATAACATCAGGAATATCTAATAAATAACCATAATGCTGACTATCTTCTACAGAATATCCGATTAAACCCCTAAAACCTTTATATTCATTGAAAATTCCTATCTCTATAAAGTCTTCACTCTCACCTTCACTCTCACATTTACACTTAAACTTGTCTGCACATTTATATTCACAATCATTGTTAGTGTGACTTCTGTTATCTTTTTCTACTTCTACTTCTAATTCTTTGTCCTCTTTATTTTCACAGATATTTTTATTCTTCTTTTCGTCTTCCTGTTTTGTTATACCTTCCTTATACATCTCTATCTCCCTTAAATAAATAACTAAATAACTAACTAATAAACTATAGGTAAATTTATTATTGTAGGGTGCAAAGCTATCTCTGATACATTTGGAAGTAACTTTTCTGGAAGTTCTTTTCTCATCAACTGGTAACTTGCATTTACATCAGCATTAATTCTCTTTCCTGTATTAGATATGAATAAACCTCTATAAACTCGTCTATCTTTATTGTTATTTTTCTCTATAGGCTGTTCATTGTCTAAATAAGAAGTCCCACTTGTGTATTTTTCTTCTATTGCTTTGAAGTGGATACCTGCATCTTCACACTTATATTCTAATCTATTCAATACCAACTCATAGGCGATATATGCAAATGACTGCATTGTATCATTACCTTTTTCTACATTCTTCTTCCAACCTGTACTATAGCCACATAATAAAGTATCTATCTTATTTTCTATACAAAAATCAATTACCTTTCTTGTCGCTTGATGTATTCCATTATCAAGTTTATTATTTCTCTTTGTTGTTATTCTTTGTAATTCATTAGACCAATCTTTCCCATATACCTTTTTAAGTACAGACTTCTTTTCGGCTAACATCTTATTGTAATACTGGTTTATAGCTTTTAAACTTCTTCCATTTATTACTACAGGAGCTATCCCACAATTTGTTGTTATTGTCATAAGATTATTTAACCCTAAATCTATACTGGCTACTCTTTGAGGTTCTGTAATATTTTTAAGCTCAGGGACTTCTACCTCATAAACTACTTCCATTATGTATTCCTTATCTCTTGGAATAAATCTTATTTGCTGTAACTTACTTTTTTCAGCATCTATCCTTGTCTTGAAGTGGTTATTCATTACTTTTAAATTCTTAACTCCTATGTATATATAACCATCCTTAATTTTAAATCTATTGTTTTCTAAATCAAATTCATATCTGCCTTTTTCTTTATCTAAATACTTAGGCATCTTAGGCATACCTGTGTACTTCTCAGGGTGCTTGCTATAATCTTTTATTGATTTAAAGAAACCTTTCCAAGCCTTATCTAATTTACGAATTGTCCCTCTAGCTCCTACTTTAAACTCTGTGAAAGCCTCTGAATCTTTGACTAAATGATACAATTCTACCCAGCGTATCCATTCAGAATTTTCTCTTAAACCTTGTTCCTTTTCTTTACTTGTCTCGATAAATCTCTGTCTTATTATATAATTTCCATAGTTATACATATTCTTAGACTTTAAACAATAATCATCTATTAAACTAAAAAAGTTACTGTTTCTCTTTATTTTGTGTCTTTCCACTCTTGAAACCTTCTTCATCTCTAAAGTTTCTGTTGTTCCTATATTTTTTTCCTTATTCATACTCTTAACCTAACTTTCTTTCTTTTTATTTCTATGTTTTATCTCTATTTAGCCTAATTAATAAACTAATAAACTACTCTTTCTGCCTATCTGACAATCAACCTATTATTCCCTTAATTAATTAATAATAGAACAACAAATTTGATTTAAAACTCTTTCTATCATTCTCGTTTAATTTCTTATATACATCACCAAATAAACTACTCTTTAACTTATATAACATTTCAGCTGTGTCTAACTGGTTATCTATAGTAATGTATTTTTCTTTGATTAAATATCTTATAACCCTATCTAACTTGTCTACATTCTGACACCAATACGGTATTTGTTCTCCTATTGCATTGGTATGCTCATATATGAGTTCTCTCACTGTAGGTAGCTCAAAATTAGTATTATCTCTACCTTTTTCCTTGCTGTTTCCAATGTTTCTATTCTCGCTACTTCTCAATTTTATGATTAGCTGTCTAAATAAACTTGTCAATGAATTTATTTCTAGTTCTGTTTCGGTTTCTGTTTCTTCTCCTTTTTCTTCTCTGCAATAGTCGTTAAGTGCATACCAAAATATTTCTTTAATTGCTCTTTGCGTATCACTCTTAATTAACTCATCTATGAGCTTGTCTTTTGTTTCTATTGTCTTTATAACCTTGAATTGTGAGGTATAATACATTCCTAGATTACTGATATAACTATATTCACCTTCTTCTGCAAACCCTTGTATTACCTCTACCTTATAAACTATGTAATCTAGCTTGTTGTCCTCTAATTTATCATTTTTACTATATAAAGCTCTAACTCCAAAATCCCATAAACTATCTAATAATACAGGTCTTCCATATATTGTATGTACACCTAGATTAAGGTTGGATAATTGCTCCTTAGTCTTTAGATTTCTTGCAATTAAATCTTTATTCTTTAATTCATCTCCCTGTAAACTTCGTAGCAGAATATACCTATTATCCTTTGGTATGTCAGTTTCTCTTAACTTTTCAAAATTTAAAAATACATTCATCTAAAACAAACCTCCAACTAGAATTAAAACGAAAATGTCTTTTATACTATATTGTTTCTAGTCTACAATAAATATATGCCCCCCTCTTTTACTGCACACAAGTGGTATTTAAATAAAAAAAGTGCCTATTTAATTCAAGGCACTTTCTCAACAATTTTAGCTTTATATTCAATTATTTACTTATTATTATTTTTACTTTACTGGGTTACATTCTGGAATATCTTAGTGTTATATGTAGCTGAATCAACAACTGAAACTCTACAGTTTAGCCAGTCAAATTTCTTCTTCATACTATCCTGCAAGTCTTTCATAATCATTTTCTTTGTTCGTGTTTTGTTACCAAAGTCGTATCATTCACTGTAAATTATACTCTGTTCTCTGTCGTATATAGCATCAAACTCTTGCATAATAGCATTGTGTGTTAGTTCGGAGGCTAAATTTTTCATTTCATAATTAACATCCTGTGTTTGCTCATCTCTGTATAAAGAGACAAAACGAATATCTAATTTCTTTGGATTTAACTTTTTATAAGACGCCACCATATTAAATTCCTGTTGAATAAAATAATCGTGTGTTGATACAAATATCTGTACACCCATCTCTGCTAATGCTACTATTACTTGTACTATTGGGCAAATCATTTTGGGGTTCATATTTGTCTCAGGTTCATCCCAGAATAAAATCGTATTTTTATTTAAGCTTCCAGAGAGAATCATATATATAAGCATAGATAACTTTCTATACCCATCAGACAACAGACCCATCTCAAATTCTCCCTCGCCTTTGATTTTAAAATAGAATTTCTTATTTCTCTGAACTATTTGCCCTTTCATTATATTTTCTAAGCTCTGTAGCACTTGATTTTGTTCACTTGTATTAGGTTCTTTAGAAAGTGGACGGTCTAATAGTTTGGCGAGGTCGTAATACATTTCCTCAAAGTCAATGTGGTAATCATCATATAAAGAAATAAAGTGTTCTACTGTAGAAACCATCTCTTTAGTTGGTATATAGATAACATCATACTTTCTACTCTTATCTCCACGCTCTACACATACATCTGCGTGATTTTCCTGTCTATTTCCAAAGGCAACAGTTATTTTCTCTTTTTTATCTAAATAAACTGAAAATTCTGTCCTATTACTTCCTTTTCTTCTACTAACTAATCTTCCAACCTTCAAATCGTCAGGTCTAAATACACCCTGTAATTTCTTCACAAATAATTGTTCTTCCATTTCCTTTGTCAAATTTTCTTTATTTCCATTGCTTATAGGCTTAATTAAAGAATACATTACCTTTAACAAAGTTGTCTTTCCTGTACTATTTTCACCACAGATTATGTTAATATTATCTGACCAATTAATTGCTGTACTGTCAAAAGCCATAAAATTATTTAATTCTAATTTCTTTATTTTCATATCTTTTCACCGTTGCTAATACTAAAAAACTTAATTGTGAACTACCCATAAACTAAACCACTTTGATTGTTTTGTTTTATTGTCCTCTTATCTTATTCTAGCCTAGCTACTACTACTACTACTACTACCCTTACTTAAACTTTCTCAAACTCAAATAAACTATTGATTGTTTCTATCTTGACAACCTTTTTATCTCCACTTTCTTCTATCCTTTTTACACAACTTGTCCTTAAATGATACTTACTATAGTCTGTCCCATCTGCGTTTTTTACATAGGGTAGTATCATTACTGCACCTAATTGTATATACTCCAAATTTAGATTTACTATACGCCCTATTCTCAATGGGTATCTTCCATCTAACCTTTCTGTTCCTCGTAAACCCTTTGTGCCTGTATGTTTAATACTCTTTATTCTATACTGCATACCTTTATGTTATACCCCTCTTTGTCTTATTTTCCCTTTATCTTTATCTTTATCTTTCTCCTTTGTTTGAAAACAAATTAACTCTTTTGCATAAGGCACACTATCCTTAATCCAGCTACAAAATGTATGCCATTCACTTAATTTATGGTTCTTTCTTTGGTTATACATATTTAATAAGTTCTCAAAGTTCATTGTTACTGTCCTTTTCTGTAACCACGACTCTGGTAACCATCGAATTAATTCTTTCCAGTATCTAATATCTTTTGTCTCTAGGTACTTTAATCTTAACTGTTCTAAAAATGCAATTAAACTTTCTACATTATCTTGAACACAAATGACATTAGTTCCTTCATCATTGCTATTATCCTTACCATTAAATTCTATGTCTTTGCAATAGTCACCTAATTCAAAGCAATCTAATGTAATTGGTGTATTAGCCAACTTGTGCATTGTACTTGTTGAGTTTGCTACTGTGCCTACCTTGTATGTATCGAACTCTTTCCACCAATAAATAGGTGCTGTTATATCTACAACTAGCATTATTTGTCGCATAAACTTTCTATGTTCAGAGCCTGATTTTATTAATCTTTGAGCTAAAGCTAAGTCATTATTACCTATAACAAACTTACCATCTCTATCTTTTCCACTATCTATCTTTTCCCAACTATTCATTGGGTTTCTCATTCCTTTTAAGGCTTGTTTAAGCCCCCATACATCCCAATCTTCAAATCTCATTTTTAATTTATCGTCCTTTCATTTTATTCTTCTGTTCCACTAAGGTAATTTTCAAATCTATACTTCTGTCTTATATTCGGATATTTTTGTCTATCCACTTCACTATAAAACATATCCTTAGGTCTAACATACACTTTAAAATCCCCATACATTGCCTGATACACTACGACTTGTTCTTTTGTTTCTGTATGAGTTGCTTCAGCTAAAATCTGATAAACATATTTATTTTGTTTCTTTTCTTCGTCTGTTAGAATTTCGTACTTAAAATGTCTTACCAATCCAACTAATTTTCTTTCTTCTTTTTTAATCATTTTTTCTTCTCCGTTACTAAAGTTTCTTCTTTTTCTTTTCATAATAAATCCGTTACTGCAAACTTATAAAAAATTTATTTGCTTACTTGTCTAACTTTTAGCTAAATAAACTTTTAGGTTACATTCCTATTTAATGAGTATGCTTTTGAGTGGTGTCTCAAACCATCTCTACTCACAATTCTTTGTACTCCCATTAGGCTTAACTTCCCGACTAACGCATCGGTACATTTAAAATATAAATTAGCAATTTAATCTATCTATCTAACCAAAAACAAATTAATTATTGAATGGGTTAGATTTTGCTTTTTTATATTACAATACTTAAGTTACATATGTCCCCCCTTACGACAATAATTAATAACTTAACGCTTTAGTATTCCCTAAAAGTTTATATATTTTAACAGCATTTTTATATGTCTCTAATTTATAGGTTATACTTGATACAACTAAGACAAAAAAGTACCACGGAAAATATCCGTGGTTTTATTTAAGTATTTATTCAATTATAGTTATTTAACTTAATATGACACAATCTTACCTTTTTCTAATTTATAGTATTTATTTTCTTTATATTTAACACCGTCTACATATATTGCTTTTATATCTATAATTTTACCTATTTCATTTTCATCATCTCTCTCTACTAAAACTAACCAAGAACCTATCTTTCCACAAGCATATGACCTTACCCCATAGGCTATAGCTACTGAATCTACATTCTCTGCAAAAGCTAAACTTTCTGCCCCAAATGCGAGTGCCATTGAACCTTCTCCCTTAGCAGTAGCACGAGAAGCCTCAGCTAAACTTAATGCAATAGAGTCCTCTTTTTTTACAGTTGCTATAGAACCTGGGCTATTTGTTATGCTTCTTCCATCTTCCCTTTCTGCACAAGCAATACAACTCTCTCCTAGTGTAACTGCAATACTCTCTGGTTGTTTTACATTAGAGATAGACCAATCTCCCCCAGCTACAACAACTTTTCCACTAAAGTACACACTTTTATCTGTATCATCAGCTTTTACATTTTTATAATCTGCTGTATCTACTGTAACAGAATAGGGTACTCTTTCATCAACTTCTTCTCTAGTTCTTACAGTAATCGGATATTGTGCTACTTCATCCCAATCTAATTTTTTTAACACACTTATTTTGTTGCATATATAATTTCCTTGTTTATTTCTTCCTATATTACTTAATGGTACAACAAGATATATAGCTTCTACCACACCCCAACCATAATTAGTCATAATATCTGTTGGATTTGTATACAGCGTAAATCCTTTTGCATACTGTAGTTCACTATAAGTATAAGTTTCTCCTACACTAACACTAAATTCCTTTAAAGCAACATAATATTCCATTATACACAACTTCCTTTCTTCTATATAAAACTATTAACTGTGTACTAATTTTTTGTATATCCTAACTCCAGTTCAATCTTTTGTCAAGTATTTTTAGTAATAAAATAACTATTTAATTTTAATCAAGTATATATTTTATAAGTATTGAATTTATTGCTAAAACCTATATATAAACATACTTTTAAATTTACATATTATTATTTATCTCCATTTACAATTAAAATACCTACATATAAACTTACTTTTAAACTATTTTCTGATATTTCATTATATTCCCACCCATTTTTGAATGTTTTATTTTCTATGTAGAATTATACTATTTTCTATATTTCATTGAAATTTGAGCCGAAAAACACATAAAATACACAAAATTAAAAAGAGCCTACTAAAGACTCTTTCATCTAAAAATTTTATTTTAATTGTCAACTAGCTAACTAAATAAACTCCATATTTGCTGTATAGTTTATATTTTTCTTCTAAATCAATCCCTAAGTTTAATATCGTCCCATTTTGCATTGTCTCCCTTAAACCTCAGCCAGTAGAAATCATCATTCTGCAATCCTCTAGTTTTCTTTACTATTCCTAAAGGTGTATAGTGTGTCAATCCTAGTGCTTTTAATAAATCTTTTGCATTTGCACGAGTTCTAGGAAAACACCTACTTTCTAATAGATGGTGTAAACTTTCTGCATTTAAACCAAAAGGGAGAGGATTATCCATAGGGTCTGTTGTATACCTATCACAAGTGATTGTTCCGTCTGCATAAGCTGTTATATGTGCTACTGGCTTCTCTTTCCACATATAGTCAAACTCTAAATTAACTTCCAATACAATTCACCACTTTCTTTATTATCGTTATCTCTATTACTGTTATTAGAATTGAAATGGTTATCACAGTTTTCGCTACATTCCAACTGCCACCTAAATATATCTTCACATTTTTATTTGTTTACTTGCTTAATTTTTCTCTCTCACTTGCTTGTTTTTTTGCTTATTATTTTCTCTTTTTCTTCTTAGCTTTAATTTAAGATTTTTCGCTTGTCATTTTACCATATTCCTAATTTGGTTTCAACTTTTATTTATTCTTTAGCCTTGATATAGATGTGTTATAATATTTGTTATCTAGCCTTATTCTAATAAACTGTTATATCCTTTCCAATTTGACTATTTACTCACATGCTTTCTTTTTATTACATCTTTCTTCCTGCGATACATCTCAGATAAACTTCCTTTAACTTAGCAAGTACATTATCTTGTACTTCTTTTTTAGGTACTCTACTTCCATTTATCCATCTTGAGATTGTCGTTTTAGAAACACCTAAAACTTCTGCAAGTGTTTCTTGGGAGCAAGCTAAAGCAGCTTTCCACTTTGTAATTTGAAATGCAAATCCCTCAAAATAAGCTCTTTCTTTTCTATAATCCCCAAAAATATCCCAGCCTTTTTGTTTTAGAATATCGGCTTTCTCTTTTACAGAATAAAGTTCCATTGAACTTCCTTTCCCATTTTTAAAGACTTTAAACCATAAATTAATTAGCTCTCCACCACAAAAACCTGATATATCTTCATTTAATAGTTTAGCAAGCACTTTTATTTCATTTAGTTCTTGCTTATATTTACTCACAAACTGGCTATATTGTTTATTGTCTGCGTTAGATTTTACATTGGTTTTTGAAAAAACATAGTCCCTTGGAATATTATATTTCATAGTTTTATGCTTAACCATAGATTTTTCAGTTAATAAATCTACATCTGTTTGTAGCATCTTTATTAGTTTATTTGTATGATATGCAACTGTTATCTCATCGTCTACAATTCTACCATAGGGTGTGGGTATTCCTCGATAACTAATTTCATAAGTATATTTATGTGGCACTTTCTTTTTTGCTCCATAAACTTCATATACACGAGGATTATCTAATTTATTTTCAGCCTGTAAACATTCAATGTATTCACAGCATAAATATTTATTCATAGACATAGCTACTAAATTAAATATACTCCTTCTATCTGTATGCTCTATAATATAATACTGTTCATCACCATCAACTTTAAACATTATTTTCATAGTTTTTCTCTCCTCCTTTTTTACTAATGTAATTCTAAAATAATTAGTTAATTGAAATGTTGCTTTGACAACTTAAACTTCTTTAAATCGTGCTTGTACAGGTAACTTATTGCTTTTTCTACACTATCGAAACTTCTTTGAAAATGATAACTCCCTCTATGTCCTCGAAAAACAAATAAATTCCCGTGATATAAATTAATCTTATCTCCACTACTTGCTTCCTCTATTATCCAACAACTCAGCTGTGATTTTATATAATAATCTCCGAACTTGTATTCATATTCCAACCCTAACCTTTCACATAAGGCAGGTACTGTAGACTTTAATAACATTTCCTTTAAACAGTTACATCTAAAGTGTTTATCCTTTATATCTATCTGTCTTCTCTGTATATTTCGTATCTCACATCTATGCGTATCGACAGTTCCATTATGTAAGAAAACACAATCCTTAGAGTGATACTTTTTCGTTACTGTATTGTATACTAACTCCATATAAACTCCCTCCTTTCTAATAACTTAAAGTATTCTATTTTTAAACTAACAAGCAAACAAATCTATGTATTGTCATTTTCTCCTGTTTCATTACTTAAGTAAAAAATGTCCCCCTACCGTTTTAGCAAGGAGACTTATATTTGATAGGAGAAAAAGTGAACTGCCACGAAGCTGAAGACATAGTGGGATTATGCGAAATTTTATCTCTCTAAAAATCAATAGTTTACTATTAACACTTCCTTGTCCTCACTCCTATCTTTCTTATGGTAATTACACCCTGTGTGTTGGCTTCCTAGCTGATAAACTGTGTACTTCTCTTTCCATTTATCCAATAACCTATTTTCGTACTTCAAATTATTACTTAGTGCAAATTTAACACCTTTCTTATCTAACTCGTCTAATTTGCTTAATAATATTTCCTCATCTTCTTCTCCCCAACCGTCTTTTCCAGTTCTGCCTACATTATATGTAGCTACAGAATTTAAGTACGGTGGGTCTGCATAAACAAAATCTTTATCAGTTAAATCCTCCAAAAGTTTAAGTTTATCAAATTGTTCGTTCATAAACACGCAATTAATACTATGCAATCTATCGTTGAATAAACTAAACCTTTCCCTTAGTTTCGAATTGAATGAGCTTCTTTCCAATCCAAACGGCATATTGTAATCACCATTTTTATTAAACCTTATTTGATGGTTGAATGAATAACAAATTAATACATACAACATTAACGGGTGCTTTTCTTTTTCATTGTTATACACTTCCCTTAAACTTAAATATCCCTCTCTATTTTGCTGAGTTAAGCTATATTCTTTAATTAAGCTATCTATATATTCAAGGGAACTTTCTGTAGGTGTGTTCTTTAAATATTGTAATAGTTCAACTACCTGTGTTAAAACATCATTATATATAATCTTTTCAGCTATTACATTGGCACCTACATTGAACCCCCCCGAAAAAATCCACAAATGTCCCTATATTACTAGGAAACTTAGACATTATCTGAGGTAATATTTTATACTTTCCTCCTGTATAATTTAATGGGCTTTTTACATATTTGTTCACACCCTTGTTTTGCTTTGAGTTTATTTCTTCTGTATTTTTTGACATTTAATCTTTTTTTATTGGGCATATTATGTATCTACATACAAGTAAGTAAATAAGTTTTATTGGACTGATAACAAACTTAATATACAAAATCTAAACTACTTATCTTATTTTGACCCTTAATTAACTCCCTTTTTAATATTTCAGTCCCACTTATATACATCTATATGCCCTTGCTGGTAACTTCTGCTCTCTTTACCTATTTATTTATTAATTAGTTGATTGATTATTTATTTAACTCTGTTCGGCAGTTCGTTCTAATAAACTTAATTCCTAATACTTCTTTATTTTCTTGTCCCTATTTCTATTATTTCGGTATACTTCTTAATACACCCAGTTTTCTAACTAACTTACTTACCTTTATTTTTTTAGGCAATTTAAAAGGGAGACTAAAAAGCCTCCCTATCTATATCTGTACAGTTATATTTATTTATGTATTCCCTATTTCTACTTAGTTTATATACAAATCTTATAAGTATTCAGCCATATAAACATCTAAATCATATGGTGTTATATCACCATCCACATCAAAGATAATATCAGCTTCCTCTTTATCATCTACCATTAATCCTCTTGCTCTTGTGTTTAAAGCAATTAAATCGTATAAAGTAGGCTTTTGCATATTTACAACACTATAACATACGGCTGCTACAGTATCTAAATTACTTTCTACATTATTTCCACCAAATCTAGTATAACAACTACCTAAGGATACACCCATATCGCCCCAAATTATTTCTCTGTTTACACAGTCAAAAATAACTGGAATACTGATACAACCATTTGTGGTTAAATCCATTTTCTGTTCAACTGTTTTTGGCTCATAAATTTCTCCTGACTTTACATCTTCTCTATTCATCCAGCCGAAACTAGCGTGTGGTAATTCAGATAAAATCTGCTGTGTATAGCTGTACACCTGATAAACAACATATCTTCCTCCATACTTTACTACAGAGTCAATATCAATATCAATGAACTCACTTACACCACTTCCATTTACATTTCCACCGTCTGTAATATCGCCTGAGTGACAAGCTCTATATTTCTTAGAGCGTAAGTTTGTGTATGAAATATGTTCCATATAATTCCAATTTTCATCAAAGATAGCACCTGATAAGTCTAAGTCTACTCTACTCTTTTTATCATTTGTCCACCAAATAAACCCTCTTAATACTTTTGTGCTTGCTGGAATAGGTACTCTTGAACCTCTTACCATAGTCTTTAAAGTTTTGTTGGCACTTCTCTGGCTGAAAGGTACAATATAATTCTTAAACTCTTTTGACACATAAACATTACCTAACCAGTCTCTCTTGCTATAATTTGTTACTAAAGCGTTCTCACAAATTCTTACTATAGACTTACAAGCCTTTTCTGAAATAGCTTCTAGCTTATTTTCTACATTATAGCTATTTGCTAGTCTGCCCTTAGGGAAGAAAACTCTATACTTAGTGTCTTTAATTTCATTTGAAGTCTTATCTTCCTTTTCGTTATTGTTACCAGTATTGCTATCACTATTTTCAACTTCAACTTCAACCTCAGCTGACTGATTTCTGTGTTTGAAATGCTCCCTTACCTGTAATAAAACAGGTGTAGCTACCTCTACTGCTACTTCTCTGAAAGCATTTACAATTTCAAATTCATTTTCCTTATAAAGTCTTAATAAATAATCTAATTTTCTTGCTAGTTCACCTGGACGCTTCTTTAATAAATTGATTGCTTCGAGTTCCTTTGTTACAAGTAACTGCTCTACCTTAGATGCGTAAGTTTTTATCTCTTTAGGACAATTTCTTAACTTTCTATAGGCTTCATTTACTGTAGGATATGAATTTTTATATTCAGCAGGGTGTAACTTTTCTCCTACTCTAATCCACTTACCCTTGTGTCGTAACATATCTTCTTCAATACCTTTACCACAACTTTCAAGCAACTCCATAATTAATCTGCGTTCCTTGCGTTTGAAGTTTCTATACTTAGTTGTCCCAGCTAAACTTACATCACCACCTGACATCTCTGTAATAAGTCTAAGGACATCTGTTGCTGTCTTAATGTATCTTTTTAATAGAAAATTAAGTTCTCGTTCTGATAAATAATTACATTCTGTTATTAAGATTTTACATATCAAAGCTACATTTTCTTTTAATAAAATTTCTTTAGGTAGCATACAGAATACATCTGCGTTTGTTAGTAACCACTCTAAGTCTTTCTTATCTGTAGACGATAGAGAAGTTTTTGAATTACATAAATTTAAACCTATCTCTAATAAATCAAAATAATTTCCTACTTCAATTACCTTTAATTTATTTGTTACTTCTTCTTCTAAAGGCAATCTCTCTTTCTTTTCTGATTCTGGATAATATGTGCCTAATGAGAGGTAATGTAAGATTGCATTAAGATATAATTCTACTTCTTCTGCTTCCATTACTTCTTCTGGAAAGTTTGGATAAAGAGGCTTGTAAACTACATTTGCACCTACAAGTTTCTTTAATACAGACACTACTTCTAAATACATTTTCTTTAGTTCGTCTACATTCTTTTTCTTTAAAATTTCAATAGCTTCTTCTGAAAATGTATAACCTAAACTCTCAATATTCTTTAATAGAGTTGCTACATAAACTTCTTCTTTAGTAACAGCACTTTCAGGTGTTTTTGCTTCTATTACTGCCTTTATTTCTGCTACTCCATCCTTTTCTTCTGCTTCTGCTTTCAAACCACTTTCATTCTCTAACCCTAACAAAAGTTTATTTCGTCTTCTTAACAAGATTTCAAGAGCCTTTGGCTCTGCTAAACTTCCTGGTTTAAATATTGTCTTTCTTTGGTTGTTTGTTGCCTTTTCTTTCATAGTATCTGCTTTAATTCCCATAACACATAGCCCTTTCTTTTTTATATCTTCTTGTTTCTTTTTATTTTATTTTTCTTAGCTTATACTAATTTACTTTCATTTAATCTCTAATCTAATATCTTTCATACTATTCTCTAGTTTTATCGCATTAAAAAAGGTAACAGATTGTCTTAGGTATCAATTAGCCAGTTTTATGTACATTCAACTAGTTAATCTCTTTCACACTTAGACTTTCTGTCACCTATATTTTAAATTTCCTTTAGCCTTTCCTGTGGTTTTTTTCGCCTTGGTTAAGTTCTAAGGACTTTCCACTTAGTGCAAAACTAAACTAAACTAAAGAAAATAATTTCAGGGTAATCGAAAATTCTAGTTGTTTTCTTGTTCTTCAATAATCTAATAACTTACATAGAAGGAAGAATTTTCATAGCCCGTTTTAGGAAACCGTTAAAGCTATCCACTATTATAATCAGTATTTATTATAATCAGTATTTTGTTCAATTAGAAGGAAGCTTTAATCATAGCCTAAACATTTATTTTTTCTTTTTTTTTAACTTTGTAGACTTAGGAGACTATTAAAACTATTCGGTATGTTTTAATTTGTCAATAATAAATTAATAGAAGGAAGTCTTAATATAGCCTAAGTCCTATTGTATTATATTGGAAATAAAGAAAACTAATCTATTTACCTTTATCTTCATCTACTAAAATAACTAGAAGGAAGCCTTCCTATAGCCAATATAATGGTTTTTTGGTTTTTATCGAGATTTTCTTATATTTTTAAGAGTGAAACCCTAACACCCTCAAGCACTAGATGGGAGTCGAACCCACCACTTCAGATTGGAAGTCTGATGTTTTACCGATAAACTACTAGTGCAGTTTATTTTACATTTTTCTAAAGGTATAGGTTTGTACCTGTAGGTTTACACCTGTGTTATTTCACATTCCTATAAACCAGACCATATCGTCCTCGCCGAGGTTAGGTTTACACCTGTGTTATTTTGCATCATTCTAAAGCCTCCTCCTGTTCGTGTATTCTTTAACTACAGGTTTACACCTGTGTTATTTTGCATCATTCTAAAGCCTCAAAGTTCTTTAGACTATATGCTTAACTTATATTTACAAGTGCTTTATGAATTTCATACTCATAGGACAAAACCCTTGCCCTCTACTTGCTTCGCTCTCCACATCACTTTAGATTAAACTAAGTAATAAGAAGTTCCACAAGATACTTTCTTTATTCTTTATTCTTTATTCTTTAAATCTTTAATTATTAAAGACACCCCTTAAGTATCGTATGCCCCCCTCCAATATTTAATATTATTTTTTTGAAGGAAACTACCCACGAGCTAAAATTCAAGCTGATTGGATTTCTGACTACATACTTTAAAGTGTTTTTATTTAGCTTGTCGATTTTTTTCAACAACTAAAGCACTAGATGGGAGTTGAACCCACCACTTCAGATTGGAAGTCTGATGTTTTTCCGATAAACTACTAGTGCAGTTTATATTATTCTGTATTTCTTAAAGGGTTACACCTGTGTTATTTCACATTCCTCTAAACCAAGGAAATACAACATTAATAGTATCACAAAGGTTTACACCTGTGTTATTTCACATTCCTCTAAACCCTCAAAGGTTCTTTAGAATACACCTTTAACTAACAAGTGCTTTATGAATTTCATACTCATAGGACAAAACCCTTGCCCTCTACTCGCTTTGCTCTCTTGCCTTAGATTAATTCCAACAGCAAGAAGTTCCACAAGATACTTTTTCTTTTCTTTTAACTTTTTATACACCCCTTAAGTA
>ERZ838827.400-NODE-400-length-57944-cov-7.993781_pt1 | contig 57944 bp, 46 predicted proteins | sample MGYA00519881_ERZ838827 | MGnify/ENA primary metagenome ERZ838827 (study PRJEB31850, sample SAMEA3708842) | human gut metagenome | biome: human gut; feature: human-associated habitat; material: faeces | place: China | collected 2014 ...
CTGAATATTTCCTCTGAAGCTGTAGCTGTTGTTACCGTTCTAGAGGAAATTTACGTTTAAAATGAAAGGTTCAGTTCGGGAGTCTTCAGCAGAGTCCTGCGCAGACCCGCCGACACGCCATTCAAAGACAAACATTGCTGACTGGAGCAACGCATATGCCGCTCAATGACCCCCGCTGGGGCCGCTCCTCCGACGAGGAGCCGCGCAGGGACGATCGTTCCGCCGACGAAGAGCCGCCCCGTCGTCCCGACGAGGACGACGACCGACGTGACGACAACCGCCGCGACGACCGCCGCCGCAGCGACCGACGCGAAGACAACGACGGGATGGACGATCTCGACCGTCTCTGGAAGGAATTCTCCGAACTTCTTCACGGCGCAACGGGCCGCGACAGGAAGGAGGACCGCCGTCATCCCGACCTTCGCAGCCGCGACGACTTCTCCCGCGACGACGTGGATGAGCGTGATGACCGCTACGGTCGCGACGAGGACCGTGACGACGAGCGCGTCGAGCGTCCTCAGGCCCACCGCTACGGCGACGACGACCGTCGTGACGACCGCGCCGACCGCCCGACGGGCGCACGCGGCATCTTCGGCGGCCTCGGCGGCATGGGAGGCCTCGGCGGCTTCGGCGGCAAGCGTCCCAATCTGCCTGCGGGCGGCAAGGGCGCGGGCATCGGCATGTCCGTGATCGTGGGCCTGGCGGTTCTCGCCTGGGGCGCCACGGGCTTCTACATCGTGCCCGAAGGCCAGAGCGGCATCGTGACCACGTTTGGCCGCTATGCCGAGACGACCGCCGCCGGCTTCCGCTGGCATCTCCCGATGCCGATCCAGGACGTGCAGATCGTCGACGTCTCGAGCGTTCGCACGACCGAAATCGGCTTTGCCGGCCGCTCCGACCGTCTGCGCGAGGCCCTGATGCTCACCGACGACGAGAACATCGTCGACGTGCAGTTCACCGTCCAGTACCGCATCAAGCCGGGCGACGGCGCGCGCGACTACGTCTTCCGTATCCGCCAGCCCGATCTCACCGTGACGCAGGCCGCCGAGTCCGCCATGCGCGAGGTCGTCGGCCGCAAGGCAATGGACAGCGTCCTCTTCGAGAGCAAGGCCGAGATCGCCGAGGCCGTCAAGAAGTCGATGCAGGACATGCTCGACCGCTACTCCTCCGGCATCGAGGTCATGAGCGTCGCCATCCAGAACGCCCAGCCGCCGCAGCAGGTTCAGGCCGCCTTCAACGACGCCGTCAAGGCCGGTCAGGACCGCGAGCGCTCGATCAACCTCGGCGAGGCCTACCGCAACGCCGTCATCCCGAAGGCCGAAGGTACCGCCGCACGCCTCAAGGAAGAGGCGCTCGGCTATCAGGCCCGCATCGTCGAGACCGCCCGAGGCGACGCCGACCGCTTCTCCGCCCTGCAGTCCCAGTACGCCAGGGCGCCTGAAGTCACGCGCGACCGACTCTACGTCGACACCGTGCGCGACGTCATGAAGAACGTCACCAAGGTCTACGTCGACGCCAAGGGCGGCAACAACCTGCTGTACCTGCCGCTCGACAAGATCGTCAACAACACGAAGTCCGACGCCATGACTCAGGCCCAGAAGGACGCCGCCGCGCTCGCCGACCACGGCGTCACGGCCGCCCAGAGCGCCGTCGAGACGACGGGCTCCGCCCAGCCGACGACTTCTTCCGCCGCTCCCGGCGACGAATATCAGCGCATGCTCCGCGACCGCCGCTAAAGGACGACAGCCATGAAGAAACTCTCCACGCTTTTGATCGCCGTCCTCGTGGCGGCCGGCCTGCTTCGCATGTGCGTCTATACCGTGAACGAGCGCGAGTACGCTCTTGTCTTCGCCCTCGGCGAACTCAAGACCGTGATCTCCGAGCCCGGCCTTCATGTGAAGCTCCCGCCGCCCCTGCAGAACATCGTCTACCTCGACAAGCGCATCCTCAACCTTGATGCGGCCGGTGCCGACCTCGTCCAGACGTCCGAAAAGAAGAACCTTCTGATCGACACGTTCGTCAAGTGGCGCATCGAGGATCCGCGCCTCTACTGGGTCTCCTTCCAGGGCTCCGAACCCGCTGCCGCGAACCGCGTCTCCGCACTTCTGCGCGACGTGCTCAACGTGGTCGTCAACAAGCGCACCGTCAATCAGATCACGTCCTCCGAGCGTGACAAGGCCATGGTCGAAATCTCGCAGCTCCTTCAGGAACGCGTGCGCGACGTCGGCATCGGCATCGTCGACGTGCGCATGAAGCGCGTCGACTTCACGCCCGAGATCTCCGAGTCGGTCTACCGCCGCATGGAGGCCGAGCGCAAGCGCGTCGCGAGCGAGGAACGCTCCAAGGGCGCCGCCCAGGCCGAGCGCATCCGCGCCTCCGCCGACCGCGAGAGCGAGGTGATCCTCGCCCAGGCCTATCGCGATGCGCAGAAGGTCAAGGGCGAAGGCGACGCCCAGGCCGCCGAGATCTACGCCGAGGCCTTCGGCCGCGATCCCGAGTTCGCCCGCTTCTACCGCAGCCTGCAGGCCTACCGCGACAGCTTCGCCGACAAGAACGACGTGATGGTCGTTGATCCGTCCGCCGACTTCTTCCGCTACTTCAAGTCGGAAAAGGCGCAATGAGCAGGCTCGACGTCATGATGCTCGCGCTCGGGTGGGTCCTCGTCATCGAGGGCTTCACGCCGATGGTGGCCCCTGGCTTCTGGAAGGAGTCGATAAGCCGATTCCTCGACGAGCCCGACCGCGCGCTGCGCATCACGGGCCTTCTGCTCGTCGCACTCGGACTGGCGATCATCTGGATCGTTTGATCCGCTGATTCAGGATCGGTGCTTCAGCTCTCAAAGCCGTTCGTGCCGAGTTGAATTGGGACGCTGTCCTTCAGGGGGCGGATGCTTTGAGGCATCCGCCCCCTGAGTTTGTTGCGCTCGGCGAAGGCGTCTAAGTGGTTTTTCGGACCTTGATTCGGGAGCGGCGCGCGCATTTTGCTAAACTTACGATTCGTGTGAGAGACGACGCCCCGCCGGCGGGTACCATGCCCTGTCGGCTTCCGCCGTGCCCGCAGACTTTGCGGTCGCCTGCAGCGGGTCTGCGTCGCCGCTCTCAATCCATTTCAAGCCCGCAGCTGCTTCCCTGCTTCTGCGGGCAGCCAATGGGCGGCTCGGATCCGCCGTCAATCTGTTCATTAAGGGTAATCTCATGGCCAAGAATGTAGTTGTGGTCGGCGCTCAGTGGGGCGACGAAGGCAAGGGCAAGATCGTTGACTGGCTGACCGAAAAGGTCGCCGGCGTCGTCCGCTTCAACGGCGGTCACAATGCCGGTCACACGCTCGTGATCAACGGCAAGAAGACCATTCTCCGTCTCATCCCGTCCGGCATCATGCATGCCACGTCCGTCTGCTACCTCGGCAACGGCGTCGTCCTCTCTCCGGAAGCCTTCTTCCGCGAAGTCGACGAACTCAACGCCATCGGCGTGCCCAACGTTGAGAAGCGTCTGCGCGTCTCCGCCAACGCCGCCCTCATCATGCCGTACCACGTCGCCCTTGACCATGCCCGCGAAGCCGCTGCCGGCGACAAGAAGATCGGCACGACGGGCCGCGGCATCGGTCCCGCCTACGAGGACAAGATTGCCCGCCGCACGCTGCGCGTCGCCGACCTCTTCGACAAGGAACGCTTTGTCGAGCAGGTCCGCTCCGTCCTGAAGTATCACAACTTCGTTCTCGAAAACTACCTTGGCGCCAAGCCGCTTGATGCCGACGAAGTCATCGACCACATGCTCTCCTATGCCGAGCGCCTCCGCCCGATGGTCTGCGACGTCTCCGCCGAACTCCATCAGCAGTGCGCCGAAGGCAAGCAGTTCCTCTTCGAAGGCGCCCAGGGCTCGATGCTCGACATCGACCACGGCACGTACCCGTACGTCACGAGCTCCAACACCGTCGCCGGCTCCGCCTGCGCCGGCGCCGGCGTCGGCCCGCACATGCTCAACTACGTCCTCGGCATCACCAAGGCCTACTGCACCCGCGTCGGCGAAGGTCCGTTCCCGACCGAACTTCACGACGAAATCGGCCAGATGCTCCGTGAAAAGGGCTGCGAGTTCGGCGCCGTCACGGGCCGTCCCCGCCGCTGCGGCTGGTTCGACGGTGCCGCCCTGCGCCGCGCCGTTCAGATCAACGGCCTCACCGGCCTCGCCGTCATGAAGCTCGACGTCCTCGACGGCATGGACACCGTCAAGCTCGGCGTGGGCTACAAGTACCGCGGCGAAGAGATCGCGATCATGCCCGCCGGCGCCGATGCCGTCGCCGAATGCGAACCGATCTACGAAGAATTCCCGGGCTGGAAGGAAAGCACCTTCGGCGTCACGAAGTGGGATGAACTCCCCGAGACCGCCCGTCAGTACCTGACGCGCCTCTCCGAAGTCGCCGGCGCCCCGATCGCCCTCGTGTCGACCGGTCCGGACCGCGAGCAGACGATTCTTCACGTCGACCCGTTCGAAGCCTGAGCTCCGATAGACTGAACCCATGAAAAACGGCGGGAAGCCCATGCTTCCCGCCGTTTTTTTCATCTATTTCGCCCCTTCTTGACCGAAACCTCTCAACAAGGCGTGCTTTTTGGTCTAAAATCCCGTCTTTCATTTTTCGGATCCGCCCATCCTCGCGGGTCCGCCCACTTGGCACGTTCAGAGAGACACACATGTCGGACATTTCTTACACCTGGGAAGAGTACATCGACCTTAATGAAAAGCTTGTTGCCATGGTCGCCAAGAGCGGCTGGCAGTTTGACAGCATCCTTTGCCTGTCTCGCGGCGGCATGCGCCCGGGCGACTTCTTCAGCCGCGTCTACGACATGCCTCTCGCCGTCCTCGCCACGAGCTCCTACCGCGAAGCCAAGGGCACGGTCCAGTCCGACCTCGACATCTCCGACTGCATCACCGGCGTCTCCGAACTCAAGGGCCGCGTCCTTCTCGTCGACGACATGGTCGACTCCGGCAAGACGATCCGCGAAGTGATCGAACACCTCAAGAAGCGCTACCCCGCCATCACCGAGATCCGCGTCGCCGTCCTCTGGTACAAGGCCCACTCCGTCCTCGTCCCCGACTGGCACGTCGAATACCTCGAGGACAATCCCTGGATCCACCAGCCGTTCGAATGCTACGACGCCCTCGGCCCGGCCAAGCTCATCGAGCTCGTCGAAGCCAAGGAAGCCGCCAAGAAGGCCTGAGGACCGGTCGGGGCGTCACATTTCGAGAGCTTTTCGGCTCCTGAACACGCCTCGCGCTGAGTTATACTGACCAGAGCGCAAAGCCGTTTTCGGAACTTTCCGGAAGCGGCTTTTTTTGAAATACTCATACTGAACAACAATGACTCAACCTGCTACGCCCGACCTGACCAACGCCGGCATGGACGTCACGGAACTCGCCGATGGTGCGAAGGACGTCATCGCCTCGACGGCCGAGCGCTTCACGAGCGTGATCGAGGGGCTGCTCCAGCACCTCTCGCTTGAAAACGTGCTCTTGCAGATTGCGGCCGTCTTCGTCAGCATGGCGATCGGCTACGTGATCTCCCGACGCATCAATACGCTCGTCGACCGCGTGCTCCCCGGCGAGGACGTTCGCGGTCTCGGCGCATACGTTCGCCGCGCGCTCGTCGCCTTCACGCACAACGTCTCCTTCAGCTTCATCTCGGGCTCTCTTCTCGCCCTCATCGTCTACTGCATCGTCAAGATCTTCGAATTTGCGCCGCAGTCGATGGTCATCGCCCGAGTCGGCTACAACATCCTCTACGCCTTCGCGCTTCTCTCGCTCCTCATGGCCTTCCTTCAGGGCGGCATCGGGCTGCGCATGATCACGCCGGGCGTTCGCCGCATCGTCACGATCACCTTCTGGGTGATGGCCGTGCTGCAGTTCTTCGGCATCCTCACCGACATCATCCAGTACCTCGACACGACGGTCATCCCGATCGGCGGGGGCAGCATGACCGTCTGGAAGCTTCTCGTCGCGATCGTCTCCGTCCTCCTCACGCTCGGCGTCGCGAACTGGCTCGCATCCCTCGTCAACCAGATGGTCGAGGGCCTCGAGAACATGTCCGAGAACATCAAGGTCGTCCTCAAGCGCGTCGTCACCGTGATCTTCATGGTTCTCGCCGTGATCATCGCGCTCGGCACCGTCGGCATCGACCTCACGATCCTCTCGGTCTTCGGTGGTGCGGTCGGTGTCGGTCTCGGCTTCGGTCTGCAGAAGATCGCCTCGAACTACATCTCGGGCTTCATCATCCTGCTCGACAAGTCGATCAAGATCGGCGACCAGGTCACGGTCGGCGGCTTCAAGGGCCGCGTGACGGAAATCAACACCCGCTTCACCGTCGTGCGCAACAACGACGGCGTCGAGAACATCGTGCCGAACGAGTCCTTCGTGACGAGCGCGGTGCTCAACCACTCCTACACCGAGTCCACGTCCGTCCAGTACATCGACATCTCGGTCGCCTACGACGCCGACGTCGAGCGCGCCCTCGCGATCATGCTCGAGGAAGGCATGCGCGCACGTCCGCGCATCGATACGGGCCGCCGCGGCTGGGCCTATCTCGACACCTTCGGCGACTCGGGCATCAACCTGAGGCTCGGCTTCTGGGTGAAGGACCCCGTCAACGGCGTCGCCGGTCTCAAGACCGCCATCTCGCTCGCCATTCTCAAGCGCTTTGCCGAAGAGGGCATCGAGGTGCCGTACAACCAGCTCGAGGTCAACCTGCGCAAGGTCGACGTCGGCGAAATTCCTGTCCGCATGAAGGTCCAGTCCTCCTGACGCTCGGCACCGGTTCAACAAGAAAGGGCGCGCCTTCTGCGAGGCGCGCCCTTTCTGTTTCGTCCGATCCTGTTTGAATTTCCGCGTCCGCACACGAGGGCGGCTGCTTTCGTGCAGTCAATGTCTGAAGGTGACCGAACAGGTGAGTTCGCCACCGAGCGCTGAGAGCGCCGCGGAGATCGTGTCGATCTTCGTCGGGTGGCTGAGTTTCAGAAGACGGTGGGTTTCCTGCGGCAGGCAGCCGAGACGCCTGGCAAGCTCGGAGCCGCTCAGCTTCTCCTTCTTCAGCGCGACGATGAGGTGAAGCTTGCTCGCGAAGTTGGGGGAGAGCGAGAAGACCTCCTCGCCTGCGCGGGGCTCGCGGGGCTCGGGCAGCCTGTCCTCCTTGAGCCTTGCCTCAAGTGCGGGCAGCACCTCGTCCTGCAGCCCCTCGATGAGCTTAGCGATGCTCGGCGCAGTCGGCAGAATTTCCGGAATGCTCGGAAAGCGCGCGCGGTAGCTGCCGTCGGTGGTGCGTTCTATCCAGTAGGGGAAGCGTGTTGTAGTGGTCATGGACGATAATGGTGTTCTGCAGTCGACAGTCAGGATAGCACGGGCTGAAATGAAAAAAGGCCTGTACTTTCGTACAGACCTTTTAGAATTTGGTGGTGCCCGGAAGAGGACTCGAACCTCCACGGCCGTGAAGCCGCCAGCACCTGAAGCTGGTGCGTCTACCAATTTCGCCATCCGGGCAACCTTGAGGATTTGAATTATGCACATGCTTTTCGAGTTTGTCAAGAATTTCTGAAAATATTTTTTTTGAGTTGGCTGTAGACTGTCGCAATGCACGAACAACAGAGGTGTTATGGCTAAAAAGAAGAAGACGCCGGTGGCGCAGATCGAACCGATTTCCCTTTCTGACGAGGATCTCGCCAAGGCGCGTGCCTGGCTTGAGGGGCTCAATGCCGACATTGCCTACACGCAGGCAAAGCGCCAGCTTGCAGAAGCCTGCGGCTGGGAGCGCTCGAAGTCCAACGCCGTCATCGTGGCCCTCCACGAGGAGGGCTTCATGGCGGGCGAAAAGAACTATTTCTGCAATCCGAACGCGCCTGCCGAACCCGGCGTCGTGCGCGGCGCCCGCGAGGTCTTGAACTTCACGATCATGCTCCAGAGCGATCCTGAGGTTTCGGTTCCCGTGCCCTACGCAATTCATTGCCTTCCCGGCGACGTCTTCATGCTTCGCAAGACGGTCACGGGCAACTGGCGCGTTTCGAACTTCGTCGCACGTCATCAGACGCGCTGGGTCTGCAAGCTTCGCGGCCGCATCCGCCGCGGCCGTCGTTCGGGCGTCGCACAGGTCGTTCCGATCAACGGCTTCGCTCCGGTCGAGATGCAGATGAACCTTGCAGACGTTCCCGCCGAGGTCGATCTCGAGAAGGCGGCCTTCGAGGTCGAGCTCCTGCCCGAATCGATGAAGCCCGAGCCCTATGTCGAGATCTTCGTGCGCTTCGTCAAGGAGATCGGCAACCGCTTCGATCCGCTCGGCGAAATCGCCATCGCTTCGGCCGAATACGACCTGCCCGTTGAATTCAGCGCCGCGGCGCTTGACGAGGCCCAGGCCCTGCCTGACGTCGATCCCAAAAACATGGGCCGCCGCGTCGACCTGCGCGACATTCCGTTCGTGACGATCGACGGCGAGGACGCCCGCGACTTCGACGACGCCGTCTACTGCGCGCCCGTCGAAGACGGCAGAACGCGCCTTCTCGTCGCCATCGCCGACGTGAGCCACTACGTCAAGCCCGGTGCGCCGCTCGACGTTGACGCGCAGCAGCGCGCCACGAGCGTCTACTTCCCCGCGAGCGTCGTGCCGATGCTGCCTGAGAAGCTCTCGAACGGTCTCTGCTCGCTCAATCCCGGAGTCGATCGCCTGACGATGGTCTGCGATGCGGTCATCGATCCTGAGGGCAGGACCGAGGCCTATCAGTTCTATCCCGCCGTCATCCACTCTCACGCACGCCTCACCTACACCCAGGTCTGGGGCGCGCTGCAGGGCGAGGAAGGGGGACTCGCCGCCGTCGGCGATCGCCTTGACGACATCCGTGCGCTTTACGATCTCTTCAAGACGCTGCGCAAGGCCCGGGATGCACGACATACGCTCGACCTGGAGACGAAGGAGACGATGGCTGTCTTTGACGACAAGGGCGTCATCAGCGAATTCAAGGTGCGCGAACACAATGACGCGCACCGTCTCATCGAGGAGTGCATGCTCGTCGCGAACGTCTGCGCCGCAGACTTCGTGATCCAGAAAAAGCGCGGGGCGCTCTTCCGCGTTCATGACGCGCCGAGTCAGGAGCGTCTCGAGACGCTGCGCACCGTTCTCAGGAGCTTCAACGAGAAGCTCGAGTCGCCGACGCCCGAGGGCTTCGCGCAGCTCATCTCGCGCACGAAGGACAATGAATTCCTGCAGACCGCCATCCTGCGCTCGATGTCCCGCGCCTGCTACTCGCCCGACAACGTCGGTCACTACGGGCTGCAGTACGAGGCCTACGCCCACTTCACGTCTCCGATTCGCCGCTATCCCGACCTGCTGCTTCATCGTGCGATCAAGGGCATTCTCTCGCGCCGCATCTATGTGCCGCAGGTGGTCTTCGACGACTCGTCCCTGATGGTCTCGCGTCAGGCCCGCGGCCTCGGCAGCAGGCCCGAGGCAGGGGGCGGGGACAAGCCCGCGACGCAGGCCGAGAAGCGCCACAACGTCTGGGAGCGCCTCGGCATTCTCTGCTCCGCGGCGGAGCGCCGCGCCGACGACGCGACGCGCGACGTGATGAACTATCTCAAGTGCGACTACATGCTTCGCCACGGCAAGGGCCGTCACGAGGCGGTCGTCACGGGCATGATTCCCGCGGGCGTCTTCGTCGCCCTGAAGGACATCGCTGTTGAAGGCTTCGTCCACATTTCGAACCTCGGCTGGGGCTACTACGAATTCGACGAGAAGAACCTCACGATGACGAGCCGCGAGGAGATGACGCAGGTGCGCGTCGGTGACCGCGTCATCGTCAGGCTTGAGGAAGTCGACCTTGAGAACCGCCGCATGTCCTTCGTGCTCGAGTCGAACCTCGAGCGCCGTCTGATCAAGGGCGGAAAGGGCGGCTCGCGCCGTTCTTCGAGACGCGGTTCGAGGTCCTATGGGCGCAAGTTTGACCCGTTCGACATTGATGACGATGACTTCGACGAGCTGTTCGGCGAGGACGACGATGACGACTGGGACGATTGAGCCCGTTTGGAGCTGACGCTCGAAACATCGTGCGCTACAATGAGCGGAAATTTCAAAACCCCTGCGCGCTGTTGGTTTGCTCGACAGCGCGCTTTTAATAGTAGTTGCTGTAAGTGAAGAACATTGTTTTGGCAGGCTTTCATGCCGTGGGCGCCCGTCTGCGCATGGACCCGAAGTCCATCTCCGCCGTCTACCTCGATCCCGAACGCCGCGACAAGCGCATGCGCGAGATGCGCGAGAAGCTGATCGCCGCCGGCGTGCGCGTGATGACCGCCGACAACCGTCGCCTTGACGGCATGGCTCCCGACGTTCCGCACCAGGGCATCGTTGCGATGGCCGAGGAAAAGCAGGCCCAGCTCGAGTTCGATGAACTGCTCGACCTGATTACCGACGACACGCTCATCCTGATCCTTGACGGTGTGACCGACCCGCGCAACTTCGGCGCCTGCCTGCGCGTCGCCGACGCCGCCGGCGTCCAGTGCGTGCTCGTGCCGCGCGACCGTTCCGCCCACATGTCGCCCGCCGCTCTCAAGGCCGCTGCCGGCGCTGCGGAAACGGTGCCCGTCGTCACGGTGACGAACCTCGCCGCCTCGATCGTCGAGCTGCGCGACGCCGGCGTGACCGTCGTGGGCACGGCCGGTGAAGCCACGAAGTCGATCTACGAATTCGACCAGAAGAAGGCGTTCGCCTGGGTGCTCGGCGCCGAGGGCGACGGCCTGCGCCAGCTGACCCGCCGCCGCTGCGACGACCTCGCCGCCATTCCGATGGCCGGCGCCGTCGAGAGCCTGAACGTGTCCGTCGCCTCGGGCATCTGCCTCTATGAATCCGTGCGCCAGCGCACGGGCGGCAAGCTCAAGTATTACGCGTCTCTACAAATAGGATGTCTTCAAGAAGAGAGCCCATAGCTCTTGCTAGAGAGATTTTGGAAACCTATTTGTTGAGATTACTAATAATCTTTTTTCCGGGCATGCGATTTTTTCCGCTTTCCGGGTGGCGAAAGCCCGAGAAAGTGAGTACAATCGCATGCTTTCTGTCCTTGCTGCACCGGAGTAGACGCCCGGGCAGCTTTCATCCGCAAGGAGACAATAACAATGCGTCACTACGAACTTTGCATTCTCGTGCATCCTGATCAGAGCGAACAGGTTCCCGCCATGATCGAACGCCTCAAGACCCTTGTCGCCGAACAGAACGGCAAGATCGAACGCGTCGAAGACTGGGGCCGCCGTCAGCTCGCCTACCCGATCGAAAAGCTCGTCAAGGCTCACTATGTTCTCATGAACATCGAATGCGGCCACGAGACGATTGAAGAAATCGAAAACGGCTTCCGTTTCAACGACGCCATCCTGCGTCACCTCACCGTCAAGACGAAGCATGCCGAAACGGCTCCGTCCGTCATGATGAAGGCTGTTGAAAAGGAAGAAGCCAAGAAGGTCGCCGCTGCTGAAGCCGCTGCCGCCGAAGCTTCCGCCGAATAATTCAGTCTCGACTGAACAGATTTTTCTGTGCGATCAGAGATCTGAGTGAACCTCATCGAGATTTCCGGCACGTTGACTTCCAAGGAGGAAGTTCGATACACGCCGGCGGGCATTCCGGTTTTTGAGGGTGTCTTTCACCATCGATCCGAACTGACCGAAGCGAACAGGATCAGAAAACTCGAGTACGACTTCCCCGCCATCGCCTTCGGCGCTCTGGCCGAGAGCCTGAACAAGGCTCAGATGGGACAGGACGTGAACATCCGAGGCTTTCTGGCGCCGCGCTCGATGAAGAGTTCCAAACTGATCGTACACATCACCGAATTAAATTAAGGAGCTACAAAATGGCTTTCAAGGGTAAGGGCAAGCCCCGTCGCGCTAACCAGCAGAACTCTCTCTTCAAGCGCAAGAAGTTCTGCCGCTTCACGGCCGAAGGCGTTGAAACGATCGACTACAAGGACATCGACACGCTCAAGGACTTCATCCAGGAAAACGGCAAGATCATGCCGGCTCGTCTGACGGGCACGAAGGCTCACTATCAGCGTCAGCTGGACACCGCCATCAAGCGTGCCCGCTTCCTCGCTCTCCTCGCCTACACCGACAACCAGTAATCAGATTTAAGGAGATATCAAATGCAGGTTATTCTTCTCGAGAAGATTGCTCACGTTGGTGACCTCGGCGACGTCGTCAAGGTCAAGGATGGCTACGGCCGCAACTTCCTGATCCCGACCGGCCGTGCCAAGCGCGCCACGAAGGCTGCCATCGCCGAATTCGAAGCCCGCCGTGTCGAGCTCGAAGCCGCTCAGGCTGAACGCATCGCTGCCGCCCAGAAGATCGCCGACACGATCAACGAAGGCGAAATCGAAATCTCTTCCAAGTGCGGCGTTGACGGCCGTCTCTTCGGTTCCGTCACGAACGCTGACATCGCCGAAGCCATCGATGCCAAGTACGGTCTTCAGATCAAGAAGTCCCAGGTCCGCACGCCGCTCGGCGCCATCAAGGCTGTCGGCGACTACGTCATCACGATCGGTCTTCTCACCGACATCACGGCTGACGTCACGGTCCACGTTGTTGGCGAAGCCTAATCGCTTCCGCTTCAACTGACTTGAGTCAACAAAAAGGCCCGCAGTTCTGCGGGCCTTTTTGCCATTCTGGCGTCGAGAGAGCCATGCCTCAAACTTTCGTTTGAGTTAAGATGTTGCTCTCCCGAAATCTCGTATTTTTTGGGGGTGATTATGTTTCAGAGCTGACGCTGGCTTGAGTTAAGATGTTGCCCGAGACGGCGGATCAGGCGAGAAAGCACAAGGCTCGGTTTCAGAGCTGATGTTGGCTTGAGTTAAGATGTTGCACACCGGAATCGTACTACGGCAAGACGCTTTTTCAGGTTTCAGAGCTGATGTTGGCTTGAGTTAAGATGTTGCCATTCAGATGTCGCCGAAGGAGAACGCCACGCGAGGGTTTCAGAGCTGATGTTGGCTTGAGTTAAGATGTTGCTTGGTATCTACGGAGGGTACGCACCAACGGCACTTTGTTTCAGAGCTGATGTTGGCTTGAGTTAAGATGTTGCTCGATCGTCCTCTCCGCGCGTGAGGCCGAGAACCTGGTTTCAGAGCTGATGTTGGCTTGAGTTAAGATGTTGCTTCGAGCTTGACGATGTCTATCGCTTTAGACCGTGTTTCAGAGCTGATGTTGGCTTGAGTTAAGATGTTGCGAAGAGGCGGACAACGGTTTGATGCCGCCGACTTTGTTTCAGAGCTGATGTTGGCTTGAGTTAAGATGTTGCCTCCTACCCCTGCCCTCATTCTTGCGAACGAGTAGTTTCAGAGCTGATGTTGGCTTGAGTTAAGATGTTGCTCCACGGCAAAATGCGTACATGGGCTCTCCGCTGTTTCAGAGCTGATGTTGGCTTGAGTTAAGATGTTGCTCTGGCCGCTCGGTGCATCGCACTCTGCTTCGTTTGTTTCAGAGCTGATGTTGGCTTGAGTTAAGATGTTGCTCCGCCCGCAGTACCCTGCGCCGCAGAGGAAAAGGAGCCAGACAGTGGAGCATTTTTTCGAAAATGCCCCGCCTGTCGAAAAAACAGCATTTTTTGCGAAATTTTGCAAAGCATGGTCTGGGTAAAAGGGAGTTGAGCTCGCGCTCAACTCCTTTTTTCATACGAAGTACATCACGATCATCAGCCCGAGCATGGTGAATGCCAGAGCGATTTTGACGGCAGTTCCGACGACCATGCCGACCCAGGTCGCAACACCTACGCGCCCCGCGTGAAGATAATCTCGCTTGGCCCAGAACTCGCCGATGAAGGCACCGACGAGCGGCATGATGAAGATGCCTACAAGACCGCCCATGAAGACGCCGACGAAGGTACCGATGACCGAACCCCAGATGCCGTAGGAGCTGGCGCCGGCCTTCTGTGCGCCTGCGGTCTGCGCCACAGTGTCAACGATGACGCCGATGACGGCCAGAACGGCGAGCGTCGCGATCGTGCCCCAGCCGATCAGTTCGAAACCGCCGGCCCAGCCGATCAATGCGCCTCCGGCAGCGATCAGCGGAAGTCCAGGAATGGCAGGAATGACGGTGCCGGCGAGGCCGGCTATGATCAGCGAAATGGCACTCAGCCAGCAGATGACGGCAAACCAGTCGATTTGTGCAAACCAGTCGAGCATTCGAAGTTCCTCTTTAGGTCACTGTGCGCCTTCCCAGTAGCCGACGTCGCCCGCCCACGGTTCGAAGCGAGTGTTGCCGCCGCGGAAGACCATGCGGAGCGTACCGATTGGACCGTTACGCTGCTTGGCGATGATGATCTCGGCAAGGTTCTTGTCAGGCGTGTCCTTGTTGTAGACGACCTCGCGATAAATGAACATGATGACGTCGGCGTCCTGTTCGATTGCGCCGGATTCGCGAAGGTCGGACATGATCGGGCGCTTGTCGGCTCGCTGTTCAAGAGAGCGGTTGAGCTGCGAGAGCACGATGACCGGGCAGTGGAGCTCCTTTGCCAGCGCCTTGAGGCCGCGTGAAATTTCAGACAGTTCGGTCGAGCGGTTGTCGACGCCTGCGCGGCCCGTCATCAGCTGAATGTAGTCGACGACGATGAGGCCGAGCGGACCCGTCTGGTTGACCAGACGACGAGCACGGCTCGAAAGCTCTGAGATCATCAGGGCGGGCGTGTCGTCGATGTAGATGGGCTTGTTTTCCAGACGATGGACGGCCTTCGAGAAGGCGTTCCATTCCTCGTCCTCGAGCTGCGCCTTCCTGAGCTTCTGGGCGTCGATGTTGGCGACGGAGCTGATCAGACGCTGGGCGAGCTGGTCGCCGCCCATTTCGAGAGAGAAGACGGCGACGGGCAGTTCCTGGCGCACGCCGACGTTTTCTGCAATGTTGATGGCGAACGAGGTCTTGCCCATCGAGGGACGGCCCGCGATGATGATCAGGTCGCCGCGCTGCAGGCCCGCAAGCTCTCTGTCGAGATTGGGATAGCCCGTCGGCACGCCCGTGACTTCCGAGCCCTGCTGGTTCTGGTAAAGATCGATGATCTTCTCGGAGACTTCGCGAACGAGCGTGGCCATGGGCTGGAAGCCGCGCTGGCCGCGTGAATTGCGTTCGTTGATCGCGAGCACGATGCGCTCGGCCTCATCGAGGATCTGCGCCGTTTCGCGTCCTTCGGGCTGCAGCGCGCACGTGACCATGTGGTCGCCCGCGCTGATCAGCTGTCGCAGAACGGACTTGTCGTGAACGATTTCGGCGTAGCGGCGGATGTTGGCAGCGGAGGGCGTGTTGTTGACGAGTTCCGCAAGATACGCAAATCCGCCCGTGTCGGTGTCGAGGCCTGCATCGCGAAGCGACTCGGCGACGGTCAGTGAGTCGGCGGGACGGCCGCGCTGGATCATCGCGGCGATGTGCTCGTAGATGATCTTGTGGTCGCGGCGGTAGAAGTCATCGGGCTGAATGATGTCGACGATGCTGTCAAGAGCATTGTTGTCGATCATCAGGCCGCCCAGAATGGACTGTTCGCTGTTGATGCTCTGCGGAGGCCTGCGCACGGCCTGCGCGGCGGGATCGTCAATCAAGTCAGTCATGTGTTCGCTTCATCCTCATGTGTGAGCCCACTATCTTAGCGTCAAATTCCTCAAGAGGGGTGCTTGAATAGGTTCAAAACTTACAGCCTGTCCGCGCAAAAATTCATGAATTCACACTGCGTGCATTGAGCGTCTGAGGCCGAAGTCTGCGGCACAAGTGCTTTGGCTGCGTCACGCTGGATTGCTTCAACGCAGAAGTCGAGTTTTCGCCGAACGTCATCGGTGAAGAGAATTTCTTTGTGCTTGGATTTGGTCTCGTAAAGAATGAAGCCGATATCGATCCTGCCGCCATGCAGTTGTTCAAGCAAAACGGCGTATGCACAAAGCTGAATGATCTCGCCCGTGTGCGGGGAAGCGTTTCCGGACTTGATCTCCAGCGGAATGTACGTACCGTCTTCAAGTTCCAGTACAGCGTCGCAGATGCCATGAAAGGGCGCATCCGGAGAATAGAGGGGGACTTCCGTTTTCAGTCTGTAAGACCGCCCCGATGTGAGCTTGGTGAGATCCCTTCGCTTGAGCAGTTGTTCGATCCTCTGGTGCATTGCAACTCCCGCTTCTACCCAGGGCGCGCGGTGCGGATGTAGTTGCTTTACATACGTGAAAAATGGAATGCGTGGGCAGAAGCAGTACTGTCGCAGTAAGGATGCGGGAATGCTAGATGACTCTGTTTTCATGCGGCTCAATGTATGTGAAGTGCTTAAGGCCAAAGCATTTTCTGATGTCCTCAACTTTCAAATGGCAGGGGAAGTACAGGCAGGAGTCGCAGGAGGCGTCGAGCCATTTTTCAGCTGCCGCTTTCAACGAGCGTACCTCCGGAGTCTTGAGATCGCCGAAGAAAACGGATTTTTGAATCGGCGTCAGTCCGAGGTCTTTGAGAAAATCGAAAAACTTCGAGCGGGTTCTAGTATTGGAGATGTCGTAGCAGACAAGATATTTGACGTAAAGACTCATGACTTCACCACTTGAACCTGATCGACTTGTAGCGCTTGCCGTCCGTCATCGCGCCGGCCAGACGATATGCTTGACGCTGCATGATGTTCTCGAGCCGGACCTTTTTGCCGCGATGAGTAATGAAAGCACTCATGGTTGCATCGATGCCGTTGATGATTTCGGTTTTGAGATCGGGAGTCAGACTGGTTTCCTTTTCCAGACGCGCTCTGAGCTTGATGATGTTTCGGTCCACGACCCAGGCTCGGTACTCTTCCATGAAGTCCAGCACAAGGGAGGGTTTGCCAGGGCGGTCGACGTGCAGCAGTCCTGCATAGAGTTCCAACCCTGCATTTTCCAAAGCGGACCAGCAGAACTTTTCAAGAATGCTGTATCCGTAGTTGAGAGCAGCATTTGTCACTTCAAGGGAGCCTCTGCCCTCACGCTTTTGAAACGATGAAGGGAGAAGGCCGCTTGTTCTCAGAGTGCGCCAGTAAAGTTCTGCGGCCTGTCCTTCGTATCCGAGAAGAACCGTTCGCCATTCATCGGTCTGCATGAGGTGGTCAAGCGTCTTCAAATGGTCGTGAAGGTGTTCAATGTGATCCACGGCGAGGTGGAACAATGCGGCTTTCTCAGGAAACGCCTTTGCCTGATATTTTTGGAAGTAGAGCAGTACGGCACGTTGATTTCTCAATTTTGCAAGAATGATCTCTCTGCTGAGAAAATGAGAAAGAACTGACTCGATTGCTCGGAACTGAGCCTTGCGCACCTGCACAACTGCATGCTGGTGTTCGCCTGAGATGCAGGCTGTGGATTTTCCTGTCCAGTCCAGAAAGTACAGGCGGATTCCTCTTGCGGCACACGCCTGAACAAGGTTGGATGAAATGGAAATGCCATTTTTAGCGATGCAAATGGAACGGAGGTGAGTCAGGCAGTACTCCTGAAGCTCCCCCTCTTTGGAACGCACGGTCAGGCGATTGCCTGAGACTCCCAGGCAATCGCCAAAATTGCAGATGCTCAAGTGTTTCATGATTGGGCACTGTTGAACGCGCGTGACATGTCGGAGTTGCTCGATTCGACGATGTACCAAAGCCTCACGCGCGAACCGAGCTGTTCGACGAAGAGATGCGAACGCGGTGTGCCAAGAAGTTTGGCAACTTTCGCAGGCACTGTCGGTGCGAACGCCTTGCTTTTCTTGAGAATGATCTCTGACGGCAGTCCCAGAGGGGAGTCTGGAATAGAGACTGCTTCAGCATTTGTGAGCCAGTTTCTCAATGTCGTGAACGGCAGCTCCAGTCGTACGTAGCGTCGATCTGCAGTGCCGGGCGCAATGTAAACGGTGATGTCGTTTTCTTCGGCAACCAATCTGAAGTCGAGCAGGCCGACGGATTCGTCGGCGGCGTATTCGGCCACGTCGAGCGGCGTCAGATTGTCATGCACGAGCTCTTTCTTGAGAAGCGGGCGTTTCCAGTCTGAGACTTCACCGTTTCTCGATGCGAAGCCTGCGCATTTGGCGCCTGCGATGTTGTACAGCTGATAGACATCCTGAGCTGTTGCAGTCGTGCGGCGGATTCTGAATCCGCCTGAGGCCTTGCTGACAACGGGAAGACTTGCAATGCGCTTTACGGAAACGTGCCTGCACTTGCTGCCTGCATTGAGGTGCGTAACGGAGCGAATCCAGGCGTTGAGGTCAAACGTCTTGGTGGATTCGCCGAGATGCGGAACGAGGGACGGATCACTTGCAAGCCTGGCCCATTCGACCTGCGCCGGGAGCGCAAGCGTGCCGGTTGCCGAGAACTGGCTTTTCTTCGACTTGATTGTGCAGGAAAGCGTCTGCGCATCAATTTTTTTCTTGAGCTTTGCGGCGTCCAGAAGCTTGTTGCCGGTGTCGTTCAGCAGCATCTTCGAGAGAGGAATTCTTTCGGTGATGTAATGCAGGTGCTTGAGAAGTTCAGCAGCTTCTGTTTCTTCTCTGGTCAGCGAGTCAGGATCCTGAGCCTGCTTGTTGAAGAGCGCAAAAGCCTTCTGCTTGACGATGTTGCAGCACTGAGTTTGCGATGAGTTCGAGGTGGGCGTCTTGTCGAGATACGGTCCGGCGACATCCAGCAGATGCAGAGGGTTTTTGCCAGTGACGGGCAGAGCGTTGCCGCCGACACCCGACGCGGACGGAAGCGTGAAGCCGACGTAGACCTTGTCCTGCTTGACAAGAATAGGCAGGAAATTCTCGGCCAAAATGCCTTCTTTGAAAATGGCTTTGGCGGAGATGTCCTTTTGCGAAGAGCTCTTGACCCACCTGACGTCGCATGCGTCAGGATAGAGGGCAGCCAGATTGCTCTGATTGTCGTTCGTGAAGCTTTCAGGGTCCGAATGGCTTGGATTGCCGCCTACGAACGAACAGAAGTCCACGGACGCGCAGGCGGCCGCGTATGCGCACATCGCGTCGATCGAGTGCGAGGCAACCGGCTGGATGTCAGGCTTGGCGAGGTCCGGGGCAAGCTTGCCCAGCGCCGTACGAATGCCGCTGGCGGCTTGAGCGTTGACTCGGCACGATCTGATGTTGAGTGTATGGTTGTGCTTGTTTCGCCAGTCTGCTGTTATGCGGGTCAGCTTCGAGACAAGGGATCGAACGAACCAGGCCTGCGTTCCATTGACCTTGCTGCGGTTGGTGGCGGACAGTTCACGCAGGACGGCCTGACGGGCCTCCGACGCGTCGTTAAGAAACAGAGCGTGGCGGACGCAGTCCTGCTGCTTCTGATTCAGAAGCTCAAAATGACGAATTCGACCGCTCTGCACGAGTTCGTCTTCCGTCTTCTCGATCTCCTCGGAGATTTGCTTTCTGTCCGAGGTACCGAAGATTCTGTTCAGATAGTTGTCTTTCAGATCCGTCAGGAAATAGCGGCCGTCCTTCTTCTGCTGGTTGCCTTTTTGCGAAACGAAGAGCATGTTCGCTTCGGAATTGAAGGTGGTTCCCATCGCTGCGGTTGTCAGGGAACGAGGAATGATGTGATCGAATTCGCCTGCATCGCTGAGCGCTTCGCCCGTGTAGGCACACAGGCCGCGCGCAGCATTTTTGATGCGTTCGTTTTTGGAGAGCCAGCGTTTCTCCTGACGCGCCTGAGCGTCTTTGGCCTTGTCGGCGGCGGCACGGTTCTTCTTCAGTTCGGCTAGAGAGGCGGTGAATGCGAACTTGTTTTCCTCAATGACGATGGCCAGATCGATTTGTGCGGATTCGCCGGAGATGCGCTCGAAGAAGTCGGAAGCGATCTGCCGGGACAATTCACTCGTCTGGCGATCGAGCACGCGGCGCAAAACGCCGTCAAATGGTCGCACGGCGTCAGCAGGCAGCCGCGAGCATCTGCTGCACGTCTCGTCCTTCCAGGTCTTCATTCGCCATTCGTTTTCGAAATGCGCAGCTGCCGAGACTGAGGAGAAGCCGGATCTGTCGACTTCCAGAAGCGTGTAGAGCTGAACCAGTGAATAGGGATTGGCAACTCGATTGATCGTGCATTCGTCAAGCTCTGGAATCGTCGAGAAGAATTCACGCAGCTTGCCGACTGCCGCTGCAGTTTTGGCAATGTCTTCAGCGACGCCTTCAGCGCCTGCCGTCGCCTGCTTGAAGAGCAGATTGAATTCGCCGCCGTGCGCCTTGCGGGTCTGTTCAATGTTTTGGCACATCGAACGCACTGTACTGCGGCCGCTGACGGTACGGTTCCAGATCTTGTTTTTGAAAAGACGTCCAAAGTCAGCATCGAGGCCGAAGACGGCGCCGAGCAGCTGATTAATGATTTTGGATTTCATGGGCGGATGAATGTCCGCCCGCTCGAGCACGCAGGCGTGCTCCTGCAGCCAGAGTCCGTTTTTGGCTTCACCAGTTTCGCGGTAGTAGAGTTTCGCAAGTCTGAGGAAGTCGTTCACGTGCTGCCTTCCTAGCACACGCTGGAGTTCATTGCGTGCGACGGTCAGACGCGAGCCTTCAGCGCCTGCGGCCAGAGCACGAAGACAGAAGGAGTCGCAGGCCTTGCTGCGGTCGAGAACTCGCTGAAGAACGTAGGAGAATTTGTAGTCCAGAGCATCCCTGCAGCTTTTGTTTAAGGCTTTCACGCGGGAGCGCCTGTCAGTCTGCGCCAGAATAACGTCAAGTCCGTCTTCGAGGAGAGGCTCTTCTTTTGCAAAAGCGACTGCCCAGGATTTCCAGGCGTGCCCGAACTGCCTGTCGAGCAGATCGGGAGACAGGTACAGCGTCTGATCGAAGGGCGGCCGTCTGTTTTGCTGATTTTCGTAAGGCGGAATCGTGCGGACGGGATCGATGTTGCACAGTGCGTCAATGATGTCGTCCGCTTCTTCGAGCTCCTTCACGAGTTCGGCCTGTGCACGGGATTCGACGCCTTGCGGGCAATGAAGATACTTGAATGCACGTACCAGCGTCTTCTGCAGTCTGGCCGGTTCAAGTGCCTGATCGTCAAAGAGGTGGGGAGCGTTGAAATACCAGCGATGGGCGCGAAGCTGAAGATTCGAGAGGTTGCCCAGAAGCCGCCACAGGCGGTCCACGCCGCCGAACGCTTCAGCCACCTGCGACAGACGGGTGTCCCGATGCATGTCGGCATGAATGTCGGAAAGATACTGAGTGCGGTGCTTGTGTCCGAGAACGCACTGCATGTTGATCGATTCCGCTTCGTCGATCAGCATTTTGAACACACTGATGATGTGCTTGACCTTGTTCTTGTCGTCGGGAATCAAGCCCGTCAGATACTTCTTGAAGTCTTTCTCGGAAAGGCGTTCGGCAAGGAGGGAGGAGATTTTGCTCAGATCCTGCGATAGCGTTTCCCATTGGATGGCGAGATCGGTTCCTGCATAAAAATACTTTCCAAGAATCTCGTGCTCGGCAAACACTTCGGGCTCGATGTTTTCAAGGACGGTCAGGTCGTTGTCGGTTTCGGTTTCGAGCCGATTGTAGCCACGACGGCGCAGGAGACTGCCGACCGCTTCAGCAAGACGGCGGGTTTCCGAAGAAGTGAGCGTGACGCTCTTTGCGGCCAGCCTCTCGCGGATGATGATCATGGCCATGCGACGCGCGAGCGCAAAACGCTTCTTTCCGCGAACTCGATGGCGGACAGCAGTGCGGTTTCGTTGAGAATAGGTCATCTTGCCGCCGTCTTCTGGCAGCACGTAGGTTGCGGCGCGACAGTCGTCTTTGGAAGGCAGACGACTCGACTCATGCAGGATGGAGAAGGTGCCTGTGTAACGCGCGCCAAGGTCAATCGCAACGCAAGCTTGAAGGTGGTTGGTCTTTTCCTCTAAGTCGCATGTCTTCATGATGATTCCTCATGTATAGAATTTTGCATAGGGTAGTGATTGTTCTATAGTATGATAGGCCTACTTGGGACTGCTGTCAATTTTTCAGAGATTTCCCTTGTGAGCGTGGAAAAAAAGCAACAAAAAAGGCGCCTTTCGGCGCCTTTTTCTTCCCGGATGTCGGATCTTGCATCAGACAGTGGCCGGAATCAAGCTTAACTTTTGGTGATTTCAGTACGTCCGGAGACGTTTTCCTGATGTTGGCTTGAGTTAAGATGTACTTGAATGATAACTCCTAATTCCCCGTCTTGCAAGTTTTTTTACAGGGCTTCTGTCGCGAAGTCCGCCAGACGCGAGCGCTCGCCGCGCGTGAGCGTGATCGTGGCTGCGTGCGGCCAGCCCTGGAAGCGTTCGACGACGTAGGTGAGGCCGGAGCTGCCTTCCGTCAGGTAGGGCGTGTCGATCTGGGCGATGTTGCCCAGACAGACGATCTTCGTGCCGGGGCCCGCGCGCGTGATGAGGGTCTTCATCTGCTTCGGGCTCAGGTTCTGCGCCTCGTCGATGATGACGAACTTCTTGAGGAAGGTGCGTCCGCGCATGAAGCTCATAGACTTGATGCGGATGCGGGCCTTGATGAGGTCGAGCGTCGCCTGACGGCCCCAGTCGCCGCCCGTGCTGTTCTCCGAGCGGTGAAGCACCTCGAGGTTGTCCTCGAGCGCGCCCATCCACGGCGCCATCTTCTCCTCCTCGGTGCCGGGCAGGAAGCCGATGTCCTCGCCGACGCTGACGGTCGCGCGCGTCACGATGATTTCGGAGAATCGGCGCTCGTCGATCGTCTGGGTGAGGGCGGCGGCAAGGGTCATCAGGGTCTTGCCCGTGCCCGCCTGGCCGAGCAGCGTGACGAAGTCGATCTCGGGATCGGTGAGCAGGTTGAGCGCCATGTTCTGTTCGGCGTTGCGCGCATGAATGCCCCAGACCTTGAGGCGGGTGCGGTAGTCGCGCAGCAGGCGGATCGTGACCGCGTCGGGCTCGACGCTCGTGACGATGGCCATGAAGTCGGGGTCGCCCTCGATCGTCAGGCACATGTTGACGACGTAGCGGCCGGCCTCCTTCGTCTCGAAGCGGTAGTGCGTCGTGCCGTCGTCCTGCCAGGACTTGAGGGACTTGCCGACGGTCGTCCAGAAGTCGGAGGGCAGCGCCATGCGGCCAGAGTAGAGCATGTCGGTGTCGTCGAGCACCTTGTCGGAGAGATAGTCCTCCGCGGGGATGCCCAGCGTCGTCGCCTTGATGCGCATGTTGATGTCCTTGCTCACCAGCACGACGGCCAGATCGGGGAAGGCGCCCTCGACGCCCTTGACGACCGCAAGAATGCGGTTGTCGCCCTTGAAGGTCGGCAGTGCGGCGGGAATCGGCACGTCGACGGCGTGGGTTTCAAAGAAGAGCCTGCCCGTTGCCTCCTTGTTACCCAGAAGCGAGAGCGGCACGCCCTGCGTCAGGTCGTGTCCGTTGAGCTCCATCAGCTGATCGAGGCTTCGGCTCACCGAACGCGCGTTGCGTGCGACGTCGCTCGTGCCCTTCTTGTGGTTGTCGAGCTCTTCGAGCACGGTCATGGGCAGGAAGACGTCGTGCTCGGCGAAGCTGAAGATACTCATGGGATCGTGGATCAGCACGTTGGTGTCGAGCACGAAGAGCTTGCGCTTGTCGGCGGGTGTTGCGGCGCGTCCGCGGCGGTTGGCGTGTCTGGATTCGCGCACGTCGGACTCGGCGACTGCGGGGGCCGTCTGGGGCTTCACTGCGGTTGCGGATTTCTTGACGGGGGGCTTCTTCACGGCGGGCTTTGCGGGCGTCTTCGCCGTCGATTTTGGGGCGGCAGTCTCCTGCGCGGCCACGGTCTTTTCGACAGTCTTCGTCGTTTCGGCGGGCGCGGCCTTCACGGTCTTCCTCGTCGTGCGGCGGGGCTTCGCAGCCGTCTCGGGTGCCTGCGACGTTTTGGCTTCGGCCTTGGGCGCAGCCTTTGCGGCGGGCTTGGTCAGATCGGCTTCGGGACCGTAGTCGGTCAGCACGTCCCCGCGCTTGGCGGGTCTTTTCGGAAGCGGCATGGCGTTTCTCTCTAATCTATGGTCGATGAAGTCATTGTAGAGGTTCGGTGGCCGGCAGGCGTCCCCCTTCTGTCTGAAGGTCGACAAGACTTACAATCACAATCGACTGGACGGGTGTTTCGCGTGAGCTTCTGCTCGAAAGCACCTATTTCGCTGTAGGTCAAATGCCTAGGTTCCGTAAAAAACCGTCTCTTTAAGTTTTCGGAGAATGATTTTCAGGTAGTATGACTTTATCGTCATTCGCCTGATGAGTGACAGCGACTATTTCCCCCTTTTCAAGGAGGTTTCATGCAGTACATTTCCACCCGAGGCCTCGAATCGAGCTTCTCGTTCAGCGACATTCTCTTCGAGGGCTATGCCGAGGACGGCGGCCTCTACGTGCCTGCGGTGTTCCCGAAGGTCGACGCCCACACCCTGATGACGTGGCGCGGCCTCTCCTATGCCTCGCTCGCCTTCGAGGTCATCCGCCTCTTCGCCGAGGAGCTCCCGAAGGAGGATCTCTGGCAGATCTGCTCCGAAGCCTATCAGGCCGGCAACTTCGGCCACACCCGCGGCATGTTCACGGCTGAGGAGATCACGCCCGTGAAGTGGCTCCACGACCAGGTCGGCCTGCTCGAGCTCTCGAACGGTCCGACGCTTGCCTTCGACGACATCGCCATGCAGTTCATGTCGAGGCTCTTCGACACGTCGTTCGCTCAGGGGCGTCCGCGCACGCTGCTTGGCGCCACGACGGGCGACATGGGTGCTGCGGCCGAGGCCGCGTTCGGCGGGCACAAGAACATCAAGGTCGTCATGCTCTCCCCGAAGGACCGCATGAGCCAGTTCCAGGCGGCGCAGCTTTATTCCAATCAAGATCCGAACGTCGTCAACATCGAGGTCAACGGCACGTTCGACGAATGCCAGGACATCGTGCGCACGATCCTCGAGGATCGCGAGTACGCGAAGGCCCACGGCCTCGGCGCGATCAACTCCGTCCTCTGGGCCCGCATCGTGCCGCAGATCGTCTACTACTTCTACGGCTATCTGAGGGCCGTCGAACGCGTGGGCGAGGAGGTCGTCTTCGCGGTGCCGGGCGGCAACTTCGGCAATGCGTACGCGTGCTGGGTCGCCAAGAAGATGGGGCTTCCGATCATGCGCCTCATCGTTTGCACGAACGAAAACGACGCGATGGACGAGTTCCTTCGCACGGGTCGCTACGCGCCGAAGCCCTCGAGCGAGACGATCGCAACGTCCTCCCCCTCCACTGACATCTCGCGCGCCGCGAGCTTCGAGCGCTTCCTCTTCGACGTGCTCGGCCGCGACGGCGCCCGCGTCAGGGAGCTTGCCGAGGATCTGAAGACGAAGGGCGAATTCACGCTCACGGCCGAGGAATTCCGCAAGGTCCGCCTGTCGGGCGTCGTGTCGGGCTCCTCGAACCATCCGAACCGCCTCGAGATCATCGAGCAGATGCACCTCGAGTACGACACGTACGTCGACCCGCACACGGCCGATGCGCTCTTCTCGGGCATCTACCTCCATCCCGTCGGCGTCAAGACGCTCTGCGTCGAGACGGTTCAGGCCGTCAAGTTCCCGAGGATGGTCAGGCAGGCCACGGGCGTTGCCGTCGAGCCGCCCGAGGACATGGCCGACCTCTTCAGCCGTCCGCTGCGCAAGGTCCAGACGCCTGCGTGCGAAGCGGCGGTCCGAGAGGAGATCGAGAGGCTGACGGAGCACCCTGATGCCTAAGACGGTCGGGTTCGTCGGCTTTTCCGAAAGCGGCAAGACGACCCTTGCGACCCGGGTTGCGGCGGAACTCACCCGCCGCGGCTTCCGGGTCGCGGCGCTTAAGGACGCGCACCACGGGTTCGACATGGACAAGCCCGGCAAGGACAGCTGGCGCTACAGGGAGGCGGGTGCCTCGCAGGTGATCGTGCGCAGCGACCGAAGATGGGCCATGCTCGTTGAAACGCCTGAACAGCCGTCGGTTGAAGAGCTGCTCGCCAGATTTTCGGATGTCGACGTCATCCTTGTGGAGGGGTTTAAAAACGAGGGCGCATTCCCTAAAATTGAAGTCCGACGCAGGGCGTGCGAGGCCAATCCGAGACTCTCGCTCATGCATGACGACGTGGTGGCCGTCGCCTCCGACTTCGAGGAGCCGGACGAAAGGGTGCCGCGGCTCGACATCAACGACCCTGTAGCCGTTGCAGATTTTGTTGTAAGCCTATGATCACCTACGCCGAAGCCCTGCGCCGCCTCATGGAGAAGGCGGTGCCCGTCGAGGGAATGGAAACCGTTCCGCTCCTCTATTCAACCCACCGCGTGCTCGCCGAGGACATCGTGAGCCCGATCGCCGTTCCTGGATGGGACAACTCCCAGATGGACGGCTACGCGGTCAGAGCGGCCGAGCTGGCTGAGGCGTCTGAAGATCATCCCGTCGTGCTGCCCGTCTCCGACCGCATTCCCGCCGGTCAGGTGGGCTCAAGGCTTGCGCAGGGCAGCGTCGCGCGCATCTTCACGGGCGCGCCGATGCCCGAGGGTGCCGACACGGTCGTGCCCCAGGAAAACGTCGAGGCGACGCCCGAGGGCGTCTGCTTCAAGTCCCCCGTGCGCGAGGGCGCATGGGTCCGCCGCCGCGGCTCCGACGTGCCTCAGGGCGGCGTCGTGCTCAAGAAGGGCGCCCGCCTGACGCCCGCCGCGATCGGCATGGTCGCGTCCATCGGCCGCGCCTACGTCAAGGTTTACCGCCGTCTTCGAGTCGGCATCTTCTTTTCGGGCGACGAGCTCGTACAGCCGGGCGAACCCCTGCCGCCGGGCGGCATCTACAACTCGAACCGCTTCATGATCCGCAGCCTCCTTCAGGAGCTCGGCTGCGAGGCGCTCGACCTGGGCAACGTGCCCGACACGCTTGAGGCCACGATCGAGGCCTTCGAGAGCGCGGCCGCCTCGGCCGACGTCATCCTGACGACGGGCGGCATGAGCGTGGGCGAAGAGGACCACATCAAGCCTGCGGTCGAAGCAGTCGGTTCGCTCTACGTCTGGCGCGTCCGTCTCAAGCCCGGCAAGCCCCTCGCGTTCGGCGAGGTGCGCGGCGTGCCCTTCATCGGCTGTCCGGGCAATCCCGTTGCGGGCTTCGTGGTCTTCCTGATGATGGCCAGGCCCTACCTCCTGAGGACGATGGGCCTCACCGACATCGACGTCAAGCCCATGGCCGTGAGGGCCGACTTCGACTGGCTCAAGCCGGGCGACCGCCAGGAGTTCGTGCGCGTGCGCCGCAACGACGAGGGCGGGCTCGACCTCTATCACACGCAGAATTCGCAGGTGCTTTCCTCCTGCGCCTGGGCCGACGGTCTCGTCGACATTCCCGTGGGCGGCACCGTCCGCAGGGGCGACATGGTCAGCTACTACCCGTTCTGCCAGTTCTTCGCCTGAGAGCGGCTCGAAATACGCAAACCTGAAACACAAGAAAGAGAGAACATAACAAAATGAAGATCCGCATCCTTTACTTTGCGCTTCTGCGTGACGCCCTCGGTCGTGCGCAGGAGGAGCTTGAAGTGCCTGAGGACGTGACGACGGTCGCAGGGCTTCGCGAGTGGCTTCGCGGCCGCGGCGAGCCGTATGCGACCGCGCTCGGCAATGCGCGCCGCGTGCGCGCGGCCGTCAACCAGGAGATGGCCGAGCCCGACGACGCCGTGAAGGCGGGCGACGAGGTCGCCTTCTTCCCGCCGGTGACCGGAGGCTGATCATGTCCCTGACGACCATTCGCGTGAGCGAGGCGGACTTCAATCCCGGCGAGGAGATCGAGAGGCTCATCGAGGCCTCTCCTGAAGCGGGCGGCGTGGCGAGCTTCGTGGGCGTGGTGAGAAACCGCAATGACGGCAGCGACGTCACGCATCTCACGCTCGAGCACTATCCCGCGATGACCGAAAGGGCGCTCGCGGGCATCGTCGAGCGCGCAAGGGCACGCTGGGACGTCTGCGGCGTGACGGTCATCCACCGCGTGGGCGAGATGGCCGTGGGCGAGCACATCGTGCTCGTCGTCGTCACGAGCGCGCACCGCCGCGAGGCCTTCGAGGCCTGCGAATTCATCATGGACTGGCTCAAGACCGAGGCGCCCTTCTGGAAGAAGGAGAGGACGCCCGAGGGCGAGCGCTGGGTCGACGCGCGCGAGAGCGACGAGGAGGCCAGGCGTCGCTGGGGTGAGGCCGCATGATGACCAGGGACGGGCCGCTCTGGCTCGTGATCCTCGCCGTCGGCACGGGCGCCGGACTCGGCGCCGTCTGCCGATGGACGCTCTCCTATTTTCTCAATCCGCTCGCAGGCTGGATGCCCTGGGGGACGCTCGCCTCCAATGCCGCGGGCGGCCTTCTGATCGGCGCCGCACTCGCCTGGACGAGCGCGAATCCCGAGCTGCCGCCCGCCGTGCGGCTTTTCGTCATCACGGGCTTTCTCGGAGGCCTGACGACCTTCTCGACCTTTTCGGCTGAAGCCTTCTCGCTCATCACGTCGGGCGCCTTCATCAGGGCCGGCGTGCACATGGCCTCGCATCTGCTGCTGAGCCTGGCGGGCACCTGGGCGGGCTGGACGGCCGTCCGCTCGCTCTGAGTACGGGAAGACAGCCTGAACCGCTCACGGCCCCGCCGGTCTTGCGCCGGACGGGGCCGTTTTATTTCTCCTCTCCGAGAGTCTTGACGTCGGACAAACTCTGTAGCAACTTCAATGTTCCGGCACCTTGAAATGTCCTGCTCTATCCCCATATAGGTAGGGACATCAGATGAGAATCCCGTGATCGCAGGCAGAGTCAATGCGGTCCCATGCAGGGGTTTTCGAAGGAACAAGAACATGCGTCAAGACAAGTTAACGACTAAATTCCAGGAAGCGCTGGGCGAGGCCCAGTCGCTCGCGCTTGCTCATGACAATCAGGTCATCGAGCCTGTGCACATTCTGGCGGCCGTGCTCGCCGACGGTGAAGGCTCGAGCAGGAGCCTTCTTGAACGTGCGGGCGTGAACGTCCAGAGCCTGACGCGCGAAGTGAACGCGGCCGTCGAGCGCCTGCCGAAGGTTTCGGGCACGGGCGGCGACGTGCAGATCTCGCGCGACCTCATGAACCTCCTCAACCTCACGGAGAAGGAGGCGATGAAGCGCGGCGACGAGTTCATCTCGACGGAAATGCTGCTTCTCGCCCTCACGGAGGACAGGAGCGAGGCGGGCCGTCTTGCGAAGAATGCGGGGCTGACGCGCGCTGCCATTGAAGCGGCTGTCGAAACCGTCCGCGGCGGCGACAAGGCCGACAACCCCGATGCGGAAAGCCAGCGCGAGGCGCTCAAGAAGTACACGGTCGACCTGACCGAGCGCGCCCGTCAGGGCAAGCTTGATCCCGTGATCGGTCGTGACGACGAGATCCGCCGCACGATGCAGATCCTGCAGCGCAGGAGCAAGAACAACCCCGTCCTGATCGGCGAGCCCGGCGTGGGCAAGACGGCCGTGGTCGAGGGTCTGGCGCAGCGCATCGTCAACAACGAGGTGCCCGACAGTCTTCGCGGCAAGCGCATTCTCTCGCTCGACATGGCGGGCCTGATTGCGGGTGCGAAGTACCGCGGCGAGTTCGAGGAGCGTCTCAAGAAGCTTCTGAAGGAGGTGACGGCCGAGTCCGGCAGGATCATCCTCTTCATCGACGAGCTGCACACCGTGGTGGGCGCAGGCAAGACGGAAGGCTCGATGGATGCGGGCAACATGCTCAAGCCCGCGCTCTCGCGCGGCGAGCTGCACGTGATCGGCGCAACGACCCTTGACGAGTACCGCAAGTACGTCGAGAAGGACGCCGCCCTCGAGCGCCGCTTCCAGAAGGTGATGGTCGACGAACCGAGCGTCGAGGACACGATCGCCATTCTGCGCGGCCTGCAGGAACGCTATGAGGCGCATCACGGCGTCGAGATCACCGACCCCGCCATCGTGGCGGCGGCCGAACTTTCGCACCGCTACATCACCGACCGCTTCCTGCCCGACAAGGCCATCGACCTGATCGACGAGGCCGCAGCCCGCGTGAAGATGGAGATCGACTCCAAGCCCGAGGCTCTCGACAAGCTTGACCGCCGCCTGATCCAGCTCAAGATCGAGCGCGAGGCCATGAAGAAGGAGACCGACGACGCCTCGAAGAAGCGTCTGCAGGCGATTGAGGACGAGATCGACAAGCTCTCCCGCGAGTATGCCGACCTTGAGGAGGTCTGGAAGAAGGAGAAGAGCGAGGCGCTCGGCGCCAAGAGCGTCCGCGACGAGATCGACCGCACGCGTCACCAGATGGAGGAGTACCGTCGCACGGCCCAGTACGAAAAGCTCGCCGAGCTGCAGTACGCCGTTCTGCCCAAGCTTGAGGAACGCCTGAAGAAGGCCGAGAAGGCCGAGGCGGGCGATGCGCCCAAGCCGAAGCTTCTCAGAACCACCGTGGGTGCCGAGGAAATCGCCGAAGTCGTCAGCCGCGCAACGGGCATTCCCGTCGCGAAGATGATGGAGGGCGAGCGCCAGAAGCTCCTGCACATGAAGGATGCGCTTGAGGAGCGCGTCGTGGGTCAGGACGAAGCCGTCAAGCGCGTGGCCGAGACGATTCTGAGAAGCCGTGCAGGCCTTTCGGATCCGAATCGTCCGTACGGCAGCTTCCTCTTCCTCGGCCCGACGGGCGTCGGCAAGACCGAGCTCACGAAGGCGCTTGCGCAGTTCCTCTTCGACACGGAGGATGCGCTCGTGCGCATCGACATGAGCGAGTTCATGGAAAAGCACAGCGTCGCCCGTCTGATCGGCGCGCCTCCGGGATACGTGGGCTACGAGGAAGGCGGCTACCTGACGGAGGCCGTCCGCCGTCATCCCTACAGCGTGATTCTTCTTGACGAAGTCGAGAAGGCTCATCCCGACGTCTTCAACGTCCTGCTGCAGGTGCTTGACGACGGCCGCATGACCGACGGCCAGGGCCGCACGGTGGACTTCAAGAACACCGTGATCGTCATGACCTCGAACCTGGGCTCCTCCGAAATTCAGGAGATGATCGGCGAGTCGAGGGAGAGCGTGAAGAACGCCGTGATGACCGAGGTGCGCGAGCACTTCCGTCCGGAGTTCATCAACCGCATCGACGAGATCGTGATCTTCAACTCGCTCGGCAGCGAGGCCATCCGCCGCATCGCCGCGATCCAGCTCAAGAGCCTGCAGGCCCGCGTGGCCGCTCAGGACGTGACGCTTGAGGTGACCGACGAGGCCATGGCGGAACTCGCCGAAGTGGGCTTCGATCCGCACTACGGCGCACGTCCGCTCAAGCGCGCGATCCAGGACCACATCGAGAACCGTCTCGCGATGGTCATGCTCGAGGGCTCCGCAGGTCCCGGCGACACGATCCGCGTGGGCGCGAAGGACGGCAGGTTCACGTTCGACGTGGAGAAGGCCGCTCAGTGACGCTGAGGCGATCGGATCCGTCCGACTCGTGAGCTGCTCATGACGAAAGGGGCTTCGCCGGCAACGGCGGAGCCCTTCGCGTGTCAGGATTCATCGTACGCGCAGAACGATTTTTCCCGCTATGTGGTTCACGGGCTGCTTCAGGTAAGAGGCGCCGTCGAGGAGCAACGCGTCGCCGACGGGTTCAAGCCCATGCGTGCGAAGGGCTTCGGCGAAGGCGCCAAGACTCTTGATGAAGTCCGTCTCAGTGCCGGTGAAGAACCATGAGGCAGTGCGTCCGGCGGGCAGGATCAGCTGATCGGGCCCGTCCGTCACATCTGTAATGAAAGCGAGGGGACGCTGCTCGCCGTGAAGGAGTCCCTCGGAGGATAGGAGCATGCCTGCGGGCAGGATGCGGGAAAGGCCTTCGTGCGTTCTGCGTTCGCAGAAAGTGCGGAACCAGTCGACGTAGCTCTTCTCCGGCGGCATGTCGATGCGTGCGGCCGAGCACCTGAATTCGGCTTCGTCCGAGAGAACGAGCGTCTCTCGAGGGGCGGCTAGAATCTCGCGCGCTTCGCAGAGACGACGCTCAAAGTCGTCGGCAAGCGTCAGGAGCCTTGCGGCCTCGGTGCGCAGGCGGTCTATGCCACGCTCGACCAGGGCGTCGACGGCCAGCGTGTCCGACTCGAGCTTTAGGCGGCGAATGTCCTCAAGCGTCGCACCCGTGCGCTGCATGAGCGCAATGAACTCGTATTCGTAGATCTGCTCGGGATGGTATTCGCGATAGCGCGAGCCCGTGACGCGCCTCGGGCGGAGGACGCCCTTGCGGTCGAAGTGCAGGATCGTCTCCTTGGTCGTGCCGCAGAGATCCGCAAATTCGCCGCTGGTGAGTAGCCGTGAGGGCGGCGGGGTCTTGACGGGCATGGCTTGTCCTTGACTCTTGTCTAACACAAGAGTTGATAATACCACTCCGCCTTTTTGAGGCATGAGCGACTTTTCAACATGCAAACTAACTTCTCCAGAGCCCGCACGGCCGTCGGACTCGTTTTTTTCTGCCCTGGCCTTGTCTACGGGCTCTTCACCTCCCGCCTTCCCGCCATCAAGCTTCAGACGGCGACGGATGAGGCGCAGATCGGCCTGGCGCTTCTTGCGCTGGGCGGCTGCTGCTTCCTATCGCTGACGATTCTGCCCAGGATTCTGGCACGCATGGCTTTGAAGACCGTTGTTTTGTTGTCCCTTCTGGGTACGGGGTTGGGCCTGCTGATCGCGGCGGGTGCCTCGTCCTTTGCGGGACTGCTGGCAGGCGCAGCCGTGACGGGGCTTTGCATGGGTCTTTGCGACGGCTCGATGAACGTGATGGGAAGCTCGCTCGAGCGTTCGTCGAAAAAGCCCGTCATGTCCTTCTTTCATGCGTTCTACAGCCTCGGTGCTGTTGCTTCGTCGGTCCTTTGCTTCGTGCTGGCGGGCGCGGGCGTGAGCGCCCTTGCGAATGCGGCGGCGGGCGTGGCGGGTGCGGCTGCTCTGGTGCTTTTCTCGGCAACCGCCCTGCCTGCGGGCGAGACTCGCTCCGCAGGAAAGGCAAGGGGAGAGGCTGAGCAGGCGAGACGAACGGGCATGCCGGCGATGCTTGTGGCGCTCTGCGCCATGATGACCTGCGCTTATGCCAGCGACGGTGCAGTGGGCGAGTGGGGAGCGCTGCTTCTGACGGAAAAGGGCGCAGCGGAGCAGTATGCCGCGCTGGCCTACGGGTGCTTCTCGGCGTCGGTGACGGCGGTGAGGCTCGCGGTCGACAGGATTCGCATCAGCGTGGACGACAGGCACATCATGGCGGCGGGCATGGCAACGGCTGCGGCGGGCCTTGCGCTGGCGGTCTTCGCCGACGGCGTTGCGCTCAGCTACGCGGGCTTTCTCCTCGTGGGGGCGGGTCTTTCGCCCGCCTCTCCGATTCTCTTCAGTCACGCGGGCCGCGTGCCCGGCGTGCCGCCCGCCAAGGGCGTGAGCACGGTGGCGCTCTTCGCATATTCGGGCATGCTGGTCTTTCCGCCGCTCATCGGCACGATTGCTAGAAGTACGACGGTGGGAACCGGGCTCTGTGCGGTGTTCGTGCTGATCACGCTGATTGCGGTGCTTTCGCCTAGGCTCAGGAGCGTCGGGAGCGGCGAGCCGCATCCGCAGGTCTGAGAAGGTTCTGAGAGAAATAAAAAAAAAGACGGTCTCGCGCAGGAAGCGCAGGGCCGTCTTTTTGCATGTGCCGCGCGAGATCAGTTGAGGAAGTGTGCGGGCATGACGGGGGCGAAGTTTGGGTTGAGCGGCATGGAGACGCCGCGGGCGTTCACGTAGATGCGGCCGCCCTCGTCCTCGTATTCATAGTAGCGGGGCTCTTCGTGGATGACGACGTCGGTGAGGCCGAACATGTTGAAGAAGCGTTCGAAGTTGGTGGCGTATGCGTTGAGGTCGACGCCCGTGTCCTGGAAGGAGATGCAGTCGCCCGAGAAGGGCTGGTCGCGTGAGGTCTCCATGGAGAGTGCAATGCGGATTTCGGAGGCGTAGATCTTGGCCGCGTCGGGACGCGAGCAGAAGATGGCGATCGAGGCGCAGAATTGGTCGGGCTCGCAATCCGCCGTCTGCACGGCGTTCGTAAGCATCGGGTAGACGCGGAAGGGCGAGAGCTGCTGCTCGAAGAAGTCGAGTCCCTTGACGAGGGGCATGGGTTCCGTGAAGATCGTCTGGCAGGCCGCGATGTTGGACTTGAGGGCCTCCTTCATGTCGAACGCAAACGGATTCTTGAGGATCTGGTTGGGATCGAAGTGGCCGCTGACGCAGAACTCGGGGTGGCGCGTGGTGTCCCACCAGCGGTAGGGATGCACGACGGCGAGCTCGCCCGCAGGCACGGTCACGGTGATGACGAGGTGGCGCAGGTAGAGGCCGTAGATGCGTTCGTTCTCAAGCGCGGCGATGGGGTCGTCCTCGCCTTCGGGCACGTCGAGGTGTTCCTTGGTGTAGAGGGTTCCCTTGCATTCGGCCATCGCACGCGTGAGCCTGCCCGCCGTCTCGGTGTCGTTGGCGGGCCCCTGGTTGCTGCGGAGCATTTCGTGGAAGATCGTGATCTTGGCCTTCGGGTTGATGTAGTGCTTCTTGAGGATCTCGACGACCTTGTCGGCGGTCTCCTGCGAGAGCGTGACGTTGGGGCAGCCGGTCTTGAAGAACGTGCTCATCATCATGCCGACCATCAGCATCGAGGTGGACTCGGTCGGGGTCCTGTATTCGTACTTCACCTCGGAGAGCATGCCGTAGAAGTTCCCGCGGGCCTCGTTGGCGACGGCAGGATGCTGGGCCTCGATCTTGTCGAAGACTTCGTTGGCCATGATGTAGAACTCGTCGGAGAGCGGCTTCTCGAGGATCGTGCGCAGGCGCTGCTCGAGGATGTCACGGTCGGCGAGGGTCGTATAGGCCGTCAGGCGGTTGAGGATGAAGCTGAGTTCGCGGCGCTGGGCCGCAAGATGTGAAGAGCGTGCCATGTATGAAGGTCATGCGGCGGCCGGTTGCGGGCACCGCGGAAAGCGGGATGGGGACGGCCGCTGCGGCGGCTTCCCCGAAAAGCGTTGTGCAGGAGATTCTAACGGATTTGACCTGCGCGGACTGCATCCGGGACGGATGTGAAAAGAGGAGCGCGAGGCTCCTCTTTTCAATCGTGGCAGGCCTGAAGCGGTCAGGCGGGATTGCGCACGGCGGCCTGGACTTCGTCGAAGGTCTTCGCGATGCTCTTGGAGGGAGCCTTGTCGAGAAGGCTCACGACGACGATGGCGATGAGGGCGAAGACGAAGCCCGGAAGGATTTCGTAGAGGCCGAGCCAGGCGTAGTGGTTCCAGACGAGGACCGTGACGGCGCCGGTGATCATGCCCGCGAGCGCGCCGTTGCGCGTCATGCGGCGCCACCAGAGCGACATGATGATGACGGGGCCGAAGGCCGCGCCGAAGCCCGCCCAGGCGTAGGAGACGAGGGAGAGCACGAGGCTGTTGGGGTCGCGGGCGAGCCAGACGGCGACGACCGAGACGAGGAGCACCATGCTGCGGCCGAACCAGACGAGTTCGCGCTGGGAGGCGTTGCGGCGGATGAACGTGCGGTAGAAGTCCTCGGTGAGGGTCGACGAGCACACGAGCAGCTGGCAGGAGAGCGTGGACATGACGGCCGCGAGAATGGCGGACATCAGGATGCCGGCGATCCAGGGATTGAAGAGAAGGCCCGAGAGGACGATGAAGACGCGCTCGTGGTTCTGTTCGACGAGGGAGGCGACGTCGCGGTGCTCGGCGAAGAAGGCCGCGCCGAAGAAGCCGACGGCGACGGCGCCCGAGAGGCAGAAGCTCATCCAGAGGGTGGCGACGCGGCGGGCGTTCGGGATCACCTTGATGGAGCGGGTGGCCATGAAGCGCACGAGGATGTGCGGCTGGCCGAAGTAGCCCAGACCCCAGGCGAGAAGGCTGACGATGCCCACGAGGGTGTGGCCCTCGAGGATGTTGAGCATCTTGATGTCGACGCTCGCGACGCGCTCGGTGGCGGCGGTGAAGCCGCCGAGGTCGTACATGACGGCGATCGGCGTCACGATCAGGGCGAGGCACATGAGGAGCGCCTGAATCGTGTCGGTCCAGGAGACGGCGAGGAAGCCGCCCACGAAGACGTAGCAGATCGTGGCGGCGGCGCCCAGAATGAGGGCCGTCTCATAGGACATGCTGAAGGTGTTCTCGAAGAGGCGGGCGCCCGCGACCACGCCCGAGGCGCAGTAGATCGTGAAGAAGAGCAGGATCACGACGGCGGCGATGATGCGCAGCAGGTTCTGCTTGTCCTCGAAGCGGTGCGAGAAGTAGTCGGGGAGCGTGAGCGCGTTGTGGGTCTTCTCCGTGTAGACGCGCAGGCGGGAGGCGACGACGCACCAGTTGATGTAGGAGCCGAGGACGAGGCCGATGCCGATCCACGACTGGGAGATGCCGGCGAGGTAGACGGCGCCGGGCAGGCCCATCAGAAGCCAGCCGGACATGTCGGAGGCGCCGACCGAAAGGGCCGTCACGAAGCCGCCGAGGCTACGTCCGCCGAGAATGTAGTCGCCGTAGCTGCGGGTGTGGTAGTAGGCGTAGAAGCCGACGCACACCATGACGAGCAGATAGCCGACGAAGGTGATCGCAGTGGGATTGCTGAACATAAGGGGGACCCTTTCTTATATTGATTGTTCGCCGGGCGGGGGGCGCGGCGGGCGCGTCATCGAGAAGGGGGCCTGGCAGGGTGAAGAAAACGGGCGCAAAAAAAGCGCGGCCTGGCCGCCGGATGACCGAAGACTTGTGTTCGGGTATTCAAGTATACGGACGCGAACGCCTTCTGTCCCACTGAAGGGGAGAAAAGGTGAAGGACTAAGGCAACATGCCTAGGAGAAACTACCCGCCGATGTAGCTCATTTCGATCTTCGCGCGCTCGGGCGCGAGACCGAGCGAACGGAGCTCGGAGTAGTGGTTGTCGCGGGCGGACCAGATTCGGCCGAGCGCCTGCTCGATCTCGAAGTCGGTGGCGCCGCCGCGGAGCATCGTGCGGATGTCGTAGCCCTCGGTTGCGAAGAGGCAGAGGTAGAGGCGGCCGTCCATGCTCAGGCGCGCGCGGGAGCATTCGCCGCAGAAGGCCTGGGTGACGGAGGAGATGCAGCCGAATTCGCCCGCGCCGTCCGAGTAGCGCCAGCGGGAGGCGGTTTCGCCCGGATAGTTGGCGCCGACGGGTTCGACGGGCCACTTTGCGCGGATCATCTCGACCACCTCCGCGGAGGGAACGACGTCGGTCATGCGCCAGCCGTTGGAGGTGCCCACGTCCATGTACTCGATGAAGCGGGGGATGATGCCCGTGTGGCGGAAGTGTTCGCAGATGCGGACGATTTCGGACTCGTTCACGCCGCGCTTGACGACGGTGTTGACCTTGACGCGAAAGCCCATGTCGGCTGCAAGCCTGATGTTGTCGAGCACTTTGGCGGCGGGAAAGCCCACGTCGTTGAAGCCCTGGAAGATGCCTTCGTCGAGCGCGTCGAGGCTGATCGTGACGCGGTCGAGACCTGCGTCGCGCAGGGCCTGCGCCTTCTTGTGAAGGATGGAGGCGTTCGTCGTGAGCGCGATGTCGATGTCGCGGCCGTCGGGCGTCCTGAGCCTGCGCAGTTCGGCGACGAGTTCCTCGAGGCCCTTTCTGAGCAGGGGCTCGCCGCCCGTGAGGCGCAGCTTCTCGACGCCGTTGGCGACCACGATGCGCGCGATGCGCAGGATTTCCTCGAAGGTGAGGAGCTCGGTGTGGGCGAGAAAGGCGTGGGGATTGCTGAACTTCTCCTTGGGCATGCAGTAGCGGCAGCGGAAGTTGCAGTGGTCGGTGACCGAGATGCGCAGGTCCCTCAGGGGGCGTCCGCGGGTGTCGGTCCAGTGGCCTTCCGAGCGTCGCACGGCGCCTGTCTGCGGAATCGGAAGACTGCGCACGGGGGCGGGATTCGTAGCGATGGGAATGACCTCGGCCATGACGGTGGACCTCTGTGGAACGTTTCTGCGGGAGTCGTTTCGGGGAAACTGAATGATTATAGAGGCAGCGTGTCGGCGTGAACGGCGAGCGACCTGTAGAAGGCGTAGCGCGCCTCGTCGACCTCGCCCGCCTCGACGGCGGCCTTGACGCCGCAGCCGGGTTCCTCGAGGTGCCGGCAGTTGAAGAAACGGCAGCCCGAGACGTGCGCTGCGATGTCGGGCATGGCGCGCAGGATGTCGTTGAGCGAGAGGTGCGCGAGGCCGAACTCCTGAAAGCCCGGGGTGTCGATGACGCTGCCCTGCCAGTCGTCGTCCTTGGCGTCGTACCAGCGGGCGGCGGTGGTCGTCTGCTTGCCGAGGTTGAGGGCCACGGAGAATTCGCGCGTGGCGGCCTGGGCGTGCGGGACGAGAAGGTTGAGGATCGTGGACTTGCCCATGCCCGACTGGCCGACGAGGAGCGAGGCCCTGCCTTCGAGACGCTCGATGAGGCGGGCGCGGGTTGCCTCGGGCTCGCCCGTGGCGGAGACCGTGATGACGTCGTGGCCGATCGACTCGAGAAGGCGTACGGCGGCAGCGGCCTCTTCGGCGCCTTCGGCAAGTTCTGCCTTGTTGCGGATGACGAGCGCGGGGATGCCCGCCTGATGGGCGGCGAGAAGCGCCTTCCAGATGAACCAGGGGTTGAAGGTCGGGCGGGACGCGAAGACGATGCAGACGAGGTCGATGTTGGCGGCGAGCGACTTGATGCGCCATTCGTCGGAGCGGTAGAGCAGGTTTCGGCGCTCGCGGATCGACTCGATGGCGGAGACGCCCGAGACCGGTTCGGTGCACTCGACGACGTCGCCCACGACGACGTCGCCCTTCTTGCCGCGGCGGTGGGCTTCAAGCACGGCGCCGTCCTCCGTCGTCACGAAGTAGTGGCGGCCGTGGCCTGCGGTGACGCGGCCTGTGATGAGGGGGCCGGCGGCTTCGGCGGTCGGACGGTGCTTGCGGGACGGAGTTTTGGCCATGGGACAGTAGCTGAGGTTCGTGAGCGGACGTGAGCCGCGTTGAAAGGTTGCAGGTGAGGTAGTTTAGTCCGCTTCGGGTGCTCGGGGCTCGGCGGGCTTCGCAAAGAGGTGCTCGAGCCGGCCGCCGGGCGCCGACAGGCGCTTGAGGCGCTGCAGGTTCGCAACGCGCATGCCGGGATGCGGACGCTTGTAGTGAAAGAGCGAATAGACGAGGGACGGCGAGAGCGAGGTCGTCGTGTCCTTGTGCAGCTTCACGAGCGCGCTGATCATCGGGTCGAGTCCCGCGATGCGCGCGGCGTGCAGGTCCGCGTCGTACTGCATGAGGCGTGCGGCGAGGTTGAGCAGGGGCGAGAGCGGATAGAGAAGCATGGGGAAGACGACGAGCGCGACCGCGCAGACGCTGCCCGCATGGGTGCCGGGCATGTCGAGCGTGAGCATCGGCGAGTAGTTGAAGCCCTCGAAGAACTGGACGTGCGTGGCGCCCCAGCCCGCGAGCCAGCAGAAGAAGTAGGAGACGGCGACGTTGATGAGGAGGCGGAGCACGCCGTGGAAGTGGCGCACGTGTGCGGCCTCGTGGGCGGCGAGCGCGACGATCTCGTCCTTCCTGAGCAGGTGCGCGACGTGCGCGAAGACGATGACGCGGCGCCTGAGTCCCCAGCCCGAGAGCACGATGTTGGAGTGGTCCCAGGAGGCGGGTCGGGTCATGACGACCATTTCGGTCATGGTGATGCCCTGACGGCGCAGGCTCTCCCGAACGGCCTCGCGGGTTTCGGCGTTCGCATAGGGGCGGCTCCGGCGCTTCCAGAAGACGCCGTAGACGCTCGAGAGCTTCCAGCGCCAGAGGAGATAGACGAGCCAGACGCCCCAGGCGAGCTTCCACCAGTCGCCGCCCGCGTATTCAAAGATGGTGAGGAGCGCGGCGGAGACGGGCATGAAGACGAGCCAGCCCCAGAGGGCCTCCGAAAGGGTGCGCGAGAGCCAGCGCATGCGCGGCTCGCGCATGTAGCCGTAGCGTTCCTTGACGCGGTAGCGGGCCCACCAGCCGAAGGGAAGCTCGATGAGGAGCATGAGGAGGACGATCAGGTTGATGAGGACCCAGTCGGCGGGAATGCCCGGACCCATGATCGTCTCGATGACGGCCGTGAAGACGTTGAGGCCGTTGCCGAACGTCATGAAGAGCGCGAAGCCCGCGCCCGCCACGGTGAGCAGAAGGTTCGCCTGGGCGAGTTCGCCCGTGTAGTCCGCCGCCTTTCGGATGCCCGCGAGCGTGAGCTTTTTCTCGAAGCCCTCGGGCACGCGTCCGCACGACTTCTCGGCCGCGCGGGTCTGCAGGATCGTGACCGCGCACTCGAGCGTCACGTATAGCGCAAGGACGCTGACGAAGGTGTGCTCGATGAAGGTGGCGTGCAGGGACATGGGACGGACTGCGCGGACGGGCGTGATGAAAAGGACGATAATCCTATATTATGGCGGATCGGCGCCCCCGCAGGAAAGACGCGGGGGGCGGAGCGCCTCTGCTCGAACCTCTTTTGGACAAACGACTACCCATGACGAACGACATTGAACGAGATCCCGCGTATTCGGACGACAACCTGATCTGGATCGACATGGAGATGACCGGGCTTCAGCCCGAGGTGAACCGCGTGATCGAGGTCGCGGCGATCATCACCGACAAAAATCTGAACATCCTGCACAAGGGCCCCGTGGTTGCCGTGCATCAGAGCGACGAGGTCCTCGACGGCATGGACGCCTGGAACACCGACACGCACACCCGCTCCGGACTCGTGGCCCGCGTGAAGGAAAGCACGATCGACGAGGCCGAGTGCGAGAAGATCTTCCTCGAGACCTTCCGCCGCTTCGTGCCGCAGGGCAAGAGCCCGATGTGCGGCAACACGATCGGCCAGGACCGCCGCTTCATGGCTCGCTGGCTCCCGAACCTCGAGGAGTACTTCCACTACCGCTATCTCGACGTCTCGACCCTCAAGGAGCTCACCCGCCGCTGGGCCCCCGAAAAGACGCGCAACGTCCAGAAGGCCACGAAGCACCAGGCCCTTTCCGACATCGAGGAGAGCATCGAGGAACTTCAGTACTACCGCCGCGAGATCCTGAAGATCTGACGGACGGACCTCATCTGAATTGACGAAGACGGTCGCCTTCCGTACGGGAGGACGGCCGTTTTTTTCATTTTTTTTACTCCGCCCCTGGCGCAGGGAGGGCTTCCTGCGTGCAGCGCATGTGCATGAAAAGGGCAGATAAGGGTTGACTCCTATACCGAAAAGAGTAGTTGATCTGTAAGGAGTAGTCTGGTTTATCTAAAAGATCAACAAAAGTCGATGCGAAAGGATTAGGTGGTAGTAGTTGGGGGTATGCTTTAAGCAACAGGACGCCGAGACCGGGCGTCAGCTGAAAGCCATTTGCAGAGCGTTCGAAACGCCTGCGCAAGAATTAAAAAGGAGAAGCATCATGTTCGGATTTTTCGAAAAGAAGGAAGCCCACGTTGATGAAGTCAAGGCCCCGGCCTTCGTCGAATGGAAGGGCTGGCGCAAGTTCAAGGTGATGAACCGCAAGCACGAATGCGTCGACACGACCACCTTCACGCTGATGCCCGCCGACGAGCAGCCGCTTCCCGCCTTCCGCGCCGGCCAGGGCGTGGCGCTTCGCCTCGAGGGTTTTGAGCCGCGCGCCTACACGCTCTGCAGCACGCCCGACGAAGGCTGCTACCGCATCACCATCAAGGTGCTCGACAACGACCGCGGCGCCCTTTCCGCCCAGATCGCCCAGTTCCTGCACGTCGGCGACGAGATCGAGGTTTCCGAACCCGCCGGCGGCTTCGTTCTTGACGACCGCGAAACGCCCGTCGTGATGATCGCCGAAGGCATCGGCATCACCCCGATGGTCGCGATGCTCTCCGAGATCGCCACCGACCACCCGCTGCGCCGCGTGCATCTCATCTACTCCACGAAGAACGGCGAGCACTTCCCGCTTCAGGAGGAGACGAAGAACCTCATCAAGCTCATTCCCGACAGCGGCATGGCCGTGGGCTACACCGAACCGCGCTTTGACGAACACGTCGGTCAGGACTACCAGTTCACGGGCAAGCTGATGCCCGCCACGCTGCGTCACGCCTGCATGGACGCCGAAAGCGACGTCTATCTCTGCGGCTCCGAAATCTTCGTCGAGTACGTGCGCAACATCATCCTGCAGTACCGCACGATTCCCGCCGACCACATCCACACTCAGGTTTTCGTGCGCACCCGCTGACCTGAACGGAATTGAATGAGGGGCCTGAGGTTCCTCGGCAATGAACGCAAGCCGACCGTCGAAAGACGGCCGGCTTTTTTCAAGCCGCGGAAAGCGGACGGACGGAACGTTCGATCGTCGGATGCCGGCACCATGACGATCATGAAGGAGTCGTGCAGATGCTTGATCTCCTCGCACGACTTTCCTTGACGAGTCTCGTGAGTTCCTCGCGGTGACGTTCACGTTGGGAGGAGCCGCAGCGATGAGCGCAGGGAGCGGGGCGCGCCGAGAGAGGTGTTCCGGTTGCAGTCGTCTGCCGTGCCGAGGATCTCGCGGGAAGGTGACAGATGGGAGGGCGCGGACACGCAGGAAGGTCCTTCGCTGTATAGAGGTGAGGAGATGAGATGTCCGGAGCAGGGGCCTTCGGGCCATGCGGGCGGCGCTGAAGGACGAGAGGCGGTAGACGGGGAGGACGAGGGAAATGAAAAGGGCCGCTCCTTTCGGAACGGCCCTTCTTGTCTCTGTCATGAAGCTCTCTGAGAGGGCTTCAGGCTCTGATGAATTAGACCATCAGGAGAGCGCAGGCGACGACGGCGACGAAGCACGGAACGGCGGTGCGCTTGATGACTTCGATCGGGGAGACCATGGCGATACCGGACACGAGAATCGTCACGCCGGCGAGCGGGGACATCGTGCGGCCGAGAGCGCCGGTCAGGAAGGCGAGGCCGCCAAGACCCGGGATGGTCATGCCGAAGGATTCGGCGTGCGGGGTCACGGCTTCGTTGAAGGCCTGGGTGGCAGCGTCGCCGGAACCGGTGATGACGCCCATGATCCACGGACCGAGGGAGCCGCCCCAGCGGGCGAATTCGTTGGAGTCCTTGAGGGCGGCGACGGCGGCGTCAATGAGACCCGTGGCGCGGAGACCGGCGGCGAACACGCCGGCGGCGATGATGATGCCCATCACGTCGGCATAGCCCTTGCCCATGCCGCTGAAGAATTCCTTCGTGAGCTGCTGCGGGTTGGCGCGGGCGATGACGAGAGCGGCGATGGCGCCGATCAGCATGGCCTGGGCAACGCCCATCTTGATGGCCGGAACGCAGGTGTTGCCGAGCACGAGGATGGCGATGGGCACGAACGGAACGATGGCCTTGAGCGGGGACGGAACGAAGTCCATCTTCTGGAGCTTGGATTCGTCGACCTGAGCGTTCTTGTCACCCTTGTGGTCGCCGAGGATGAAGGCGACGAGAGCAACGCCGACGATGAGGATGGCGCCGCACATCAGGGAGAACGTGGAGTGGAAGGCGATGAAGTCCATTTCAGACATCTTGGCCATGTTGGCGACGAAGACGTTGTGGGACGTGCCCGGAGAGAGGTACGAACCGATCGTGCCGCCGAGAACGGCAGCAGCGGCGGCGGCCGGCTTGATGCCGGCGCGGAGCATCACCGGAATGAGCGTCGAACCGACGGCGGCAGCGCAGCCGGCGGCAGACGGAATGGCGATGTTGATGAAGAACGTGATCGTCGTGCAGACCGGCAGCAGGAAAATGCCGAGGCCGCGGATCGGGGAGGCGAGGTAGTGAACGAGAGAACGGTCACACTGCGTGTAGGAAGCCACGAAGGCAAAGCCCATCGAGCCGCAGATTGCCATGATGAGGGACTTGTTCGTCATGGACTTGCCCATGGCGTCAAGACCGTACATCGGGTCAAGACTGATGCAGCAGAGGAAGAGACCGGCGGCCAGAAGCACGAGTCGCGTTTCATAGCGCTTGATCAGGGCCCAGACCGTAACGAGCGTCACGGCAATGGCGACCCAGCTTTGAATCGACATAAGAAACTCCAAATCCTTTGGTTGTTGAGTGTTTTTATAGGTAGGGCCGCTCTGTAACAGACTCCGCCTGAGGGCGGTCCTCCGAATACAGTTGCTAGTATGCCCTACTGTCAAGGATCGCGCCTGAAGGTTTTTACGTACTGCTTCAGGCAAAAAGGAGCTTCGAATGGGCGTGATCGGGGCCTGAAAAAGGAGGTTGCAGTTCTGCAACCTCCTGATACACAACACTTTCCGTAGTTATTCGGAGGTGTTTTCCAGATCAGATGGATTATCTAGGGAATTTCCCTTGGTCTGAGTGATTTCGCGTTTCTCGCGCTTGATCGGGCGCCTGCTTCTGCGGGGGCGCTCGGGATCAAGCTTCGCGGCGAGGATCGGATTCTTGAGCCATGCCTGAAGCATGGAGAGGCCGACGGCGAGCAGGATCGGGCCGAGGATGAGGCCGAGGAAGCCGAAGGCGATCACGCCGCCGAAGACGCCCAGGAAGATGAGGGCGAGGGGCAGCGAGGAGCCGCGCGCGATGAGGATCGGCTTGAGGAAGTTGTCCACGCTCGAGACGGCGAGGAGACCCCAGAGGACGAGGAAGACGGCCATGCCCGTTTCGCCCTGCGAGTAGAGCCAGATGGCGGACGGGCCCCAGACGAGGGGAGGTCCGATCGGGACGATCGAGAGGACGAAGACGAGGGTGCAGAGCATGAGGATGCCCGGCACGCCTGCGATCCAGAAGCCGATGCCTGCGACGACGGCCTGGCCGAGCGCGGTGCCCACGAGGCCGAAGACGACGGAACGGGTCGTGTTGACGAGGATCTTCGTGAGTTCGTTCGAGAGGTCGCCCGAGACGCGCTTCATCAGGGCCTGCACGCGGTCGGCGAACCAGGCGCCGTCGCGGTAGAAGAAGAACACGATGAAGGTGACGAGGGCGAGCTGCAGGAGGATGTTGCTCACGTTGACGGCTGCATTGAGAAGCGCGGCCGAGAGCGGCTCGAGGAGCTTCTGCATGGTGGTCGAGAGCGACGCGGGGTCGATCGCGAAGAGCAGCTGGTCGTGAAGCCAGGGGCCGATGCCCGGAATCTCGGAGATGGCGGGCGGAATCGTGAAGCCGCTGGCGATCCATTCGCGGATGACGGAGATGCCCTTGGGGATCTGCTGTGCGAGCGCGATGAGCAGGAAGCTCGACGGGATGAGCACGCCGATGATGAGGAGGAAGACCATCAGGAGCGCGGGCAGCGTCGTGGAGCCGCCCGCCGACGAACGGGCGCTCGCGAAGAGCGGCCACGTGACGACGGCGAGAATCGCCGCGATGACGATCGCGGTGAGGAACGGCTCGATGATGAAGTAGCAGCCGATCGAGACGGCCACGGCAAGTACGACGCGGATGAGCAGGTCGACGCGCTCGCTGAAGCTGAGCATGGAGCGCAGCGTCTGCGGGCCGCGGCTGCGTTCGGCGGCGGGGGCCTGGGCGTGGGGCTCAGGCTGGGCCGCCTGCGCGGACGGACCGGGCTCGGCGCCCGTGCGGGTGTCGGGTTGGGTCATGATGGCCTCGGCGGTGCGGATCAGTCGGCGACGGGCGGCTCGTCAAGATAGAAGCAGCCGTTGAGCGTGGTGCTCTTGACCGCCTGAGCGAGCGTCTCGATCGCGCTCATGCGCGTGAAGCTCTTGCGCCAGACCATGATGACGCGGCGCGAGGGGGACGGGCTCTTGAACGGGATCGTCTTGATGCTGTTGACGTTCGAGCGCAGATAGGGCACGCAGGAGGCGGGAAGCACCGTGATGCCGAGGCCCTGGGCGACCATGTGGCAGATCGTCTGCAGCGAGGAGCCCTCGACCGTGCGCTGGACGTCGGCGATGCCGATGTTGGCGCGAACGAGGTCCGGGCAGATGCCGATGATCTGGTCGCGGAAACAGTGGCCGGCGCCGAGCAGAAGCATCGTCTGGTCGCGCAGTTCCTGCGGACCGATGTAGTTGCGGTTGACCCACGGATGGTGGGACGGAACGGCGACGACGAAGCTTTCCTGATAGAGGGCCTGGGTCATGAAGCCCGTGTCGGAGATCGTGTCGGCCATGATGGCGACGTCGATGGCGCCCGTGCGCAGCTGGGAGATGAGCTCGGTGGTGTACGTCTCCTCAAGGTAGACGGGCATCTTCGGGGCAAGCGTGGAGAGCTTCACGATGAGCTCGGGCATGAGGTACGGGGCGACCGTGTAGATCATGCCGAGGCGGATCGGGCCCGCGAGCGGATCCTGACCGCGCTTGGCGATCTCGGAGATGAGACGGCTTTCCTCGAGCACCTTCTGGGCCTGCTCGATGATGGCGGCGCCCACGGGCGTGATCGAGATGTCGGGCGTGCGGCGCTCGAAGATCGAGACGCCGAGCTCCTCCTCGAGCTTCTTGATGGCGACGGAAAGGGAGGGCTGACTCACGAAGCAGGATTCGGCGGCGCGGCCGAAGTGCCTTTCACGGGCCACCGCGATGACGTACTTGAGTTCGGTGAAAGTCATGATCAGGGATCCTTGTTTGTCGATTGTATGAATATGGTAGTGCGGTTGCGGGACGTTTCGCAAAGGGGTTCAGGCGGCGAGGAATTCGCCTGCCGGCTTGAACCAGCGGGCCGCGTGCCTGAGGGCCGCGTCCCTGTCCTTTTCGAGCCAGGCGTCGGCCGTGCGGCGTGCGGCGGCAAGGAGCGCCTCGTCGCGATCGAGATCCGCAAAGCGCAGGAGCGGCGTGCCGGACTGGCGCTCGCCGAGGAATTCTCCGGGGCCGCGCATCTCGAGGTCGCGCCTCGCGATCTCGAAGCCGTCGGTCGTGTCCCTGATCGCCTTGAGGCGCTCCCATCCCGCGGGCGAGATGTCCTCGCCGAAAAGCAGGATGCAGGCGCTCTGGGCGGCGCCGCGGCCGACGCGGCCGCGAAGCTGGTGGAGCTGCGCGAGGCCGAAGCGCTCGGCGTGCTCGATCACCATCAGGGTTGCATTGGGAACGTCGACGCCCACCTCGATGACGGTGGTGGCGACGAGAATCTGGGTGAGGCCCGAGACGAAGTCCTGCATGACGGCGTCCTTCTCGGCGGCGGGCATTGCACCGTGCACGAGTCCGACGGTGAGGTCGGGCAGGCGCTGCTGAAGGTCGTCGCGGCAGACGGTCGCGGGCGTGAGGTCGAGCTTGTCGCTTTCCTCGATGAGCGGACAGACCCAGTAGACCTGACGGCCCTGCGCAACGACGCCCCTCACGACGGAAAGCACGTCGTCCTTGCGGGAGGTCTTCACGGTCTTGGTGACGACGGGCGTGCGGCCGGGCGGCAGCTCGTCGATGACCGAGACGTCGAGGTCCGCGAGGTAGCTCATGGCGAGCGTGCGTGGAATCGGGGTCGCGGAGAGCATCAGGAGGTGAGGGACGAGGTCCGACTCGGGGCGGGTGCGCAGCGCAAGTCGCTGGGCAACGCCGAAGCGGTGCTGCTCGTCGACGATCGCAAGCCCGAGGTTCGCGAATTTGACGCCTTCCTGAATGAGGGCGTGGGTGCCGATGACGATGCGTGCTTCGCCGGAGGCGACGGCCTCGAGCGCGGCATTCTTCTCCGCGGCCTTGAGACGGCCCGTGAGCCAGGCGGTGCGGATGCCCAGAGGCTCAAGCCAGGCGGCGATCTTCCTGAAGTGCTGCTCGGCGAGGATCTCGGTGGGCGCCATGAGGGAGGCCTGGTGGCCCGAGGCCACGGCGCGCAGGGCGGCGAGCGCAGCCACGACGGTCTTGCCGCTGCCGACGTCGCCCTGAACGAGGCGGTGCATGGGACGGTTCGCGGCCAGATCGGCGAGGATCTCGTCCGTGACGCGGCGCTGGGCGTTCGTGAGGCTGAAGGGAAGCTGCGCGAGGAAGCGGCCGACCAGTTCGGCGTCGTCGCCCGCGAGCGGCGGAGCAGTGCGCTGAAAGGCCACGGCGCGCGATTCGCGCAGCGTGATCTGCTGGGCGAGGAGCTCGTCGAAGATGAGCCTGCGCCAGGCGGGGGCGGAGCGCTCCTGCAGACCAATGACGTCGGCACCCGAGGGCGGCGTGTGGATGTAGGAGAGCGCTTCGCGAAGGCCGGGAAGGCCGAACTTCGTCCTGACCGCCTCGGGCACGAGGTCCGTGAGGTCCAGATCGAGCAGGGCGCGGTCGATGCGCTTGCGAAGCCATCGCTGCTGGATGCCTTCGCCGGCGGGGTAGACGGGCGTGAGCGCCTTGGGCAGTTCGGTCTCGGCGGCCTTGCCCGACTTGATGCGCGGATGCACCATCTCGAGTCCGCCGTAGTAGCCCTCGCGCGGTTCGCCGTAGAGGCGAACGGTGCTGCCGACGGCAAGCTGCTTCTGGATGGACGGGAAGTAGTGGATGAAGCGGATCGTGATGCTGCCCGTCGAGTCTTCGACGACGGCCTGAAGCTGCTGGCCGCGGCCCGTGCGCACGAAGCGCTGGTCCGCGACGCGGCCCTCGATCTGGGCGTGCGCGTTCACGGCGAGCGAGCCGATGGGCGTGACGCTCGTCTCGTCCTCATAGCGAAGCGGGAGATGAAGCGCAAAGTCCCAGTCGCGCACGAGCCCGAGCTTCTCGAGCCTGACGTCAAGGGGCGCGAGCTTCTCCTGACGGATGACGCCCGAGGTGCGCTCCTGCTGTTTCGGGGCGGCGGCCATGTTCTGCCTATATATAAAGATGGGGACTGCCTTACGGCATCGTCACCACGGCCTCTATCTCGACGCGGGCGGCCTTGGGAAGCGCGGCGACCGCGAAGCAGGAGCGGGCGGGATAGGGCTCGGACATGACTTCGGTCATCACCTTGTTGACCACGGCGAACTCGTTGATGTCTGCAAGGAAGATCGTCATCTTGACGGTGTTGCGAAGCGTGGTGCCCGCTGCGGCACAGATCGCCTCGAGATTGGCGAAGGCCTGTCGAGCCTGAGCCTCGACGCCCTCGGCAAGTTCGCCCGTTGCGGGCACGAGACCGAGCTGGCCCGACGTGAAGAGGAAGCCCTCGGCGAGCGTCGCCTGGCTGTAGGCGCCGATGGCGGCGGGGGCGTTGTCGGTGTGGACGGGATTGACGGGCATGGTGAGTATCCTCCGAAGTCGGTGCGCGCATGTCGGGCGCGTTGCGGCGAAAACCGCTGAATGCCTATATTCTATCGGAAAAATTTGCACGATAGGGGTCGATCCTATCGGTTTTGTTAAGAAACGCTATAAAGCCTATGAGAGGAAAAAGTGAGTATAAATACGCAGAATTCCCTAGGCGAGACGGCCTACAACGACATTAACATTTGAGGCTTTTTAAGGGTTAACGTGTATTACTTGAGTGGTAGTACCTTGGGATAGGTTGGCGCACAGTCCTAGGTAGGAGCCCGTTCGGGGGCGCCGGAGGGCGGATCGGGCGAATGCTTGGGGAATCAGGAGAAGCGGGGCGATCAGAGATTTGAGGACTCTTGACTGAATCGTAAGAAAAAAATCAGAAACCTAGGGTTATCCCGAATGTTTCTGAAGAGGTAGTAGTAATAAACTGCGCGTGACTTAAGAAAAGCCGCCTTGGGTGTTTTGCCTAGTTCGAAAGAATCGATGCTGACACGGGTGACCGTAGAAATACGTAGCTTTTCGAGAAGGCAGATCGTAAAGATCGGGCAAAGTTTGACGCAGACGTCATCCTCCCGACTTTCCCGCTACCCGATTTCGGCAAAGCTGATATAAGGAATGCGGAGAAAGAAAGCGTTACTTTCTTGCTTCAAAGTCCGCCTCTTGAACGACTGCCGCAAGGTCGTGAAGAGGCCAGTTCAACTGAGTCGCACCAGGAGAACGGCGATTCAGGTGAATTGACGGAATCTGACCCCGTGCCGGGCAGGGCGGAACCCCAGTTTCGCTCCCGGCACATCGTCTTTGGATCTAGGAGACCATTGGAAATGAAAATTATCTACACCGACGTGCTCGTGATCGGTGGCGGTCTTGCCGGTCTGCGTATGGCCGTTGCTGCCAAGCGCCGTGGGCATGACTCGATCGTCCTGTCGCTGGTTCCGCCGAAGCGCAGCCACTCCAAGGCTGCCCAGGGCGGCATGCAGGCTTCGCTCGGCAACGTCATCAAGGGCGTCGGCGACAACGAAGACGTCCACTTCGGCGACACGGTCCGCGGCTCCGACTGGGGTGCTGACCAGGAAGTCGTCCGCATGTTCGTGAACACCTCCCCGAAGGCCGTGCGTGAGCTCGCTGCCTGGGGTGTGCCCTGGAGCCGCATCACCCCGGGTGATCGCCAGGTCATCATCAATGGTGAAAAGGTCACCATTACCGAACGCAAGGAAGCTGCCGGCCTCGTCGCCCAGCGTGACTTCGGCGGCACGAAGAAGTGGCGTACCTGCTACGTGTCCGACTGTACCGGTCACTCCATGCTCAACGCCGTTTCCGACCGCATCATCGCCGAACAGGTCCCGGTCATCGAACGCGTTGAAGCCCTCTCTCTGATTCACGACGGCAAGCGCTGCTACGGCGCCATCGTTCGCTGCCTCATCACGGGCGAACTCATGGCCTACGTGTCCAAGGCTACGGCCATCGCCACGGGCGGTGCCGGCCGCATCTATCGCGTGACGACGAACGCCGTCATCTGCGAAGGCACCGGCTACGACCTCGCTCTCGAAACGGGCGTCGCCTCCCTCGGCAACATGGAAGCCATCCAGTTCCACCCGACCGGCATCTTCCCCGCCGGCATTCTCGTCACGGAAGGCTGCCGTGGTGACGGCGGTCTGCTCCGCGACGTCGACGGCCACCGCTTCATGCCGGACGTCGAACCGGAAAAGAAGGAACTCGCCTCCCGCGACGTGGTTTCCCGCCGCATGGAAGAACGCATTGCCCAGGGCAAGGGTGTGAAGAGCCGCTTCGGCGAACACATCTGGCTCGACATCACGCTTCTTGGCGAACACCACATCAAGCACAAGCTGCGTGAAGTCTACGAAATCTGCCATTACTTCCTCGGCGTTGACCCGACGAAGGAATGGGTGCCCGTCCGTCCGGCCCAGCACTACACCATGGGTGGCGTGCGCACGAAGCCGACCGGCGAATCCCCGACGCTCAAGGGCCTCTTCGCTGCCGGCGAAGCCGCCTGCTGGGACATGCACGGCTTCAACCGCCTCGGCGGCAACTCCGTTGCTGAAACCGTCGTGGCCGGCATGATCGTCGGTGAATTCATCGCCGACTTCTGCGACAAGGCTGAAAACGGCATCGACATCCCGACGTCCCTCATCTACGGCGCTCTCGCCAAGGAAGAGGCTCGCCTGAAGTCCTTCATGAACAACGGCGGCTCTGAAAACGCCTATGAACTCCGCACCCGCATGCAGGAAATCATGACGACGAAGATCGGCATCTTCCGCAAGGGCGCTGACATGGAATCCGCCGTCGCTGAACTTGAAGAGCTCTACAAGCGCTCCTTCAAGGTGTCCGTCAAGGACGTGGTCGGCCCGAACCCCGAGCTCATCTACGCCTACCGCACCCAGAAGATGCTCCGCGTGGCCCTCGCTGTGGCCTACGGCGCTCTCAACCGCAAGGAATCCCGCGGCGCTCACTACCGCGAAGACTTCCCGGTTCGTAACGACATCGAATGGCTCAACCGTACGATCGCTACGTGGAAGGAAGGCGACACGCTGCCGACCCTCAACTACGAAAAGCTTGATATCAGCAAGATGGAACTTCCCCCGGGCTTCCGCGGCTACGGTGTGAAGAACTACATCGAAAATCCGGAATCGGCCAAGCGCCAGGCTGAAGTTGACGCCATCCGCGCCAAGATGGAAGCCGCCGGTGCCGACCGCTTCGCTATTCAGGACGCCCTCATGCCCTACCAGGATCTGCTGCCGAAGCGCCTCAAGGGCAAGAACGAACGCGTTGATGAACCGCTGAAAGACTAATTTTGGAGATTGACGTCAAAATGGCTGATATTCAACAGACCACCAACAAGCAGCACCGCATGCTCAAGATCAGCATCCTGCGCTTCAACCCGCAGGATCCTGAGAGCGTGCCGCACATGCAGACCTATGAGCTGGAAGAATCCGACTCGATGACGCTGTTCATTGCGCTCAATGAACTTCGCGACACCCAGGATCCGACGCTCCAGTTCGACTTCGTCTGCCGCGCCGGCATCTGCGGTTCCTGCGCCATGATGATCAACGGCAAGCCGGGTCTCGCCTGCCGTACGCTGACGCGTGACCTTCCGACGGAATTCACGCTCGCCCCGCTTCCCGCCTTCGAACTTATCGGCGACCTCTCGGTCAACACCGGCAAGTGGATGCGCAACATGTCCGAACGCATGGAAACGTGGGTTCACATGAAGGAAGAGGAAGTCGACCTTCGCAAGAAGGAAGTCCCGATGGACCCGCAGCTCGCCGAAGACATCTACGTTCTCGACCGCTGCGTGGAATGCGGCTGCTGTATCGCCGGTTGCGGTACGGTTCGCATCCGCCCGGACTTCGTCGGCGGCGTTGGCATCAACAAGATCGCCCGCTTCCGTCTCGACCCGCGCGACACGCGTAACGACGCCGACTACTACGACATCGTCGGTGACGAATCCGGCGTGTTCGGCTGCATGTCCCTCCTTGCCTGCCATGACTTCTGCCCGAAGGAACTTCCCCTGAAGACGCAGATCGCCTTCATCCGTCGCAAGATGGCTGAACAGGGCATGCGTGGCTATGACAAGGTTCTGCCGACCCAGAAAAAGGCTATTCCCATTAAGCCGGCTAGGCAGTAAAATGTAGGTCGTGAGAGGTGATCTTTTGGTTTGAGATCATTTGATCACCTCTTGCGGTTTCGACCCGTTTCCCGGGACCAGCGTTCAGGACCAAACATAACGCCCCGCGGGAAACACAAACGGTGAGGATCACCGGCAGAGAATTCTCCCTGTCTGGTCCGACCCGAATATTTGAGGAGCAAATAAAATGTCTCGTATTGAAAGCGACTTCCTTGGCGAACTCGAGATTCCGGATGAAGCCTACTACGGCGTCCAGACGATGCGTGGTAAGCACAACTTCAACATCACCGAAATGCCGATGTCCCAGGAACCGTTCTTCGCCATCGCCTACGGCTATGTGAAGAAGGCCTCCGTGATGACGAACAAGGAACTCGGCTGCATCCCGGCCGACGTCGCTGACGCCCTGATCTGGGCCTGCGATCAGATCATCGCTGGCAAGTACAACGACCAGTTCGTCACCGACTGGCTCCAGGGTGGCGCTGGCACGTCCACGAACATGAACTGCAACGAAGTGCTCTGCAACCTCGCTTGCGAACACCTCGGCCTCCCGAAGGGCGACAAGAAGGTCTCCCCGAACGACCACGCCAACTTCGGTCAGTCCACGAACGACTCCTACCCGACGGCCTTCCACCTGTCCCTGATCCTCCGCTCCAACGTCCTTCTCAAGGCTGTTGAAGACCTCGTCGCTTCCTTCTACAAGAAGGCTGAAGAAACCAAGGACGTTCTCAAGATGGGCCGTACCCACCTTCAGGACGCCGTTCCGATGTCCTTCGGTCAGGAATTCCACGGCTGGGGCTTCACCATCGCCGACGAAATCAAGACGATCAAGGAAGCTCAGGAACACCTCAAGGTTGTCAACCTCGGCGCTACCGCCATCGGCACGACCGTGACGACGCATCCGGAATTCCCGGCCAAGGCTGTCAAGCACCTCGCTGAAATCACCGGCATCGACTTCCGCAACAGCGAAGACCTCATCGCTGCTACGTCCGACTGCGGCTCCTACGTTGCTCTCTCCTCCGCTGTGAAGAGCCTCGCCGTCAAGCTCACGAAGGTCTGCAACGACCTCCGTCTCCTCGCTTCCGGTCCGCGTACGGGTCTCTCCGAGCTCATCCTTCCGCAGCTCCAGCCGGGTTCCTCCATCATGCCGGGCAAGGTCAACCCCGTGATCCCGGAAGTCACCAACCAGGCTGCCTTCCTCGCCATCGGTCTCGACACGACGGTCATGCTCGCCTCTTCCGCCGGCCAGCTCGAACTGAACGTCATGGAACCGGTCATCACGTTCGCCCTCTACATGCAGATGAAGGTCATGACGAATGCCTGCAACCATCTGCGTGAAAAGTGCATCGACGGTATCGTCGTGAACGCCGAACACTGCAAGGATCTCGTCATGGGCTCCCTCGGCATCATCACGATCCTGAAGCCGCACTTCGGCTACAAGCCCTGCGCCAACATCGCTCGTGAAGGCTTCCTCACCGGCAAGTCCCTCCACCAGCTCGTTGTCGAAGAAAAGCAGATGCTTACCCAGGAACAGTGGGACAAGGTCTTCACGTACGAAAACCTCATCAACCCGAAGTTCGAAAAGTAAGATAATAACGTCTGGATCCAGACCGCTCTGAAAAAGGGCGGTCCCGGACAAAAAAACTGAAGCACTCCGGTTTGGGCTCCTGCCCATGCCGGATTGCTTCGATTAACCAACCAAAGAAAAGAGAGGATTCAAAAGCGGCTCCCGCCGTTTTTGAAGCTAATATGGACTTCATCACCCTTCTCCAGTTCGTGGTCGTTCTCGCCGCGATCTTCCTCGGTGTCCGCCTTGGCGGCATCGGCATTGGCTACGTCGGCGGCGCCGGCGTTCTCGTCCTCGGCCTTGGCTTCGGCATGAAGCCGGGTAATGTGCCCTGGGACGTGATTCTCATCATCGCTTCCGTGATTGCCGCTATTGCTGCCATGCAGCTCGCCGGCGGTCTCGACTACCTCGTTCGCATCGCTGAACGCATCCTTCGTCGCAACCCGAAGCAGATCAACTATCTCGCTCCGATCGTGACCTATGTGCTTACGCTCTTCGCCGGCACGGGCCACACCGCCTTCTCGATGATCCCGGTTATCGTTGAAGTTGCCAAGGAACAGAACATCCGTCCGGCTGTTCCGCTTTCCATCGCTGTGGTTGCCTCCCAGATCGCCATTACGGCTTCCCCGGTTTCCGCCGCTGTGATCTACATGTCCGGCGTGCTTGAAAAGTTCGGCTGGTCCTACCCCGCTCTGCTCGGCATCTGGATCGTCACGACGTTCGTCGGCTGCATGCTCACCGCCTTCATCATGACGCTCATCGCCAACATGGACCTGAGCTCCGACCCGGTCTACAAGGAACGCCTTGCCAAGGGTCTCGTCAAGGCCCCGAACGCTGCTGAAAAGAAGGAACTCCCGGCCGGCGCCAAGACGTCCGTCCTTATCTTCCTCCTCGGCGTTCTCTGCGTTGTCTGCTACGCCTCCGCCATCTCCCCGGCTGTTGGCCTGATCTCCCCGGTCGTTGTGCCGCGTGACGCCGCCATCTGGTGCTTCATGTTCATCATCGCCACGCTGATCTCCTTCTGCTGCAAGATCGACATCAGCAAGATCGGTCAGTCCTCCGTCTTCCAGTCCGGCATGATCGCCTGCATCTGCGTGTTCGGCGTGGCTTGGCTCGGTGACACGTTCGTTTCCGGCCACTCCGCTGAAATCAAGGCCATGGCTGCTGACTCCGTTGCCCAGTATCCGGCTCTCCTCGCCGTGGTGTTCTTCATTGCCGCCATGCTCCTGTACTCCCAGGCTGCTACGGCCAAGGCCATCACCCCGGCCATCGTCGCCGCTCTCGGCATCACCGCTGCCAACCCGGGCGACTCCTACATGCTGGTCGCTTCCTTCGCCGCTGTGTCCGCCCTGTTCGTTCTCCCGACGTACCCGACCCTCCTCGGCGCCGTCCAGATGGACTACACGGGTTCCACCCGCATCGGCAAGTGGGTCTTCAACCACTCCTTCTTCATCCCGGGCGTCATCGCCATCGTCATTTCCGTCGCTCTCGGCTTCGTTGCCTGCAGCCTCTTCTAATGACTTCGGGATCTGCCGCTCAGCTTGCCTGATCGGCTGACAAAGAAAGCACGGGCTCCAATCCTTCGGGATCGGGGCCCGTTTTTCATGGGCGGTCCGTCGGTTCCAAAAACAAGGCCCCGCTGCGCGCGATGTCGCAGCGGGGCCTTGCCGTCAGATGAGTCCGACTGCTCAGCGGGCGGGATTGGCGAGGCGCTCAAACGCCCAGGGATCGTTCACGAGGGACGGGGTCCTCGTGAAGGAGAGGGCCCTGCGGGTGCGGAATTCGAATTCGGGCCAGTGCGCCTTCTGCGTCTTTGCGAACTCAACCCACGAGGAATGCATGGCGTAGGCGAGGGACCTCGGAGCGTCGGCACCGTTCGACTTGAGGGAGCGGGGCGCATCGAGGTTGTCGAAGACGAACGGAACGTCGTTCGAGTGTGCGGCTCCGATGGGAGCGCCGCTCTTTCCTTCGACGGGACTCTCCCAGTCAAAGCTGTAGGCCCAGACCGTCGCGCCGCCCCTGCGCAGGGATTCCATGAGTCGCACGCACGGCATGCGGAAGATGATGTCGCTCTGGATCTGGGCGAACACGTCGCCCGGCGTCGAGCCTCTGCCTGCACGGCGGTAGGTTTCGGGCAGATCGGCGGAAAGCCCCGCGTTGACGCAGAGCGCCTTCACGGCGGCTTCGTCCACCTTGGAGATGAAGCCGTTGGGAACGATGTAGTGTCTCCACTCGGAACGGGTGGAACCGGTGATCACGGCGAGACCCTCGCACGCGCCGGCTGCGATGGCGTCCACGGGACGCACCGGCATGAAGTCGTCGCCCACGTATGCCTTGAAGAGCGCGATGTTGCCGTTGGTGCTCCGGGCCCACGCGGCGTTCTTCGCAAGCCTGCCCGCAAGCGGTCCGAAGGCCGCAAGGCTTTCATTGGGCATCTTCAGCATGGATTCGCGGGTGGGTTCGCAGCCGATGGCGTCGCAGACGAGCTTCGCGGCCTCCTCTGCCTGGGCTGCATCCCGCCACTGCGCGACGGCTGACGGGCTCTGGATGACGGCGCCTGCCAGCAGTCCCTTCGTGTACGGAGAGGCGATCACGCCGACGAGGTGGGTGCCGCCCGCCGACTGGCCGAAGGCCGTGATCTTGTCGGGGTCGCCGCCGAAGGCCGCGATGTTGGCCTTGACCCATCGCAGGCCTTCGAGAATGTCGCGGTTGCCGTTGCCCGAGTCTGCGCCCCTGAGCTTGAGGAAGCCGTCGACGTTCACGCGGTAGGCGAGGGTGACGAGCACGACGCCGTCACGGGCGAAGTTCGTGCCGTCGAAGCGTTCGTCGTTCTGGGCGCAGCTGATCGATCCGCCGCCCGGCACCCAGACCATGACGGGAAGGTTCTCACCCGCCTTCGGCGCCCAGATGTTGAGGCAGAGCGGACCGTCGCCGCCCACCATCTTCTTCCCGGCATTCTTGTCGGGATTGGGCTGGAGCGGAATGCTGCCGTGCTTCAGGCAGTCCATGACGCCCTCGTGAGCGCCGTAGGGCTCGGGCTTCAGGTAGCGGCGCACGGGCTCGTACGGATTCTTGATGAAGGGAATGCCGAGCCAGCGGCGCACGCCCGTGCCCTCAAGCACGCAGCCCCTGTAGGCACCCGTCGGCGCCACGGCGGTCACGTGGGCGGACGCACCTTCGGGTCGCGCCGCAACGGTTTCGGCGGGTTCGGACTTGGGGGCGGCAGCACAGCCCGTCAGAAGGGCGGGGGCGATCGTGACGGAGCCCGCCGCTGCGGCGGCTCCGATGAATTGTCTTCTTTGCATGGTCTTGGATCTCATGAGGAGCGGCGCGGGGAGGAGCCTGACGCCGTCCGGTCGTTGATGGTTCCCGTCAATTTTAGAAATGTGCGCCTGTTCGGACGGTCCTAATCATTGCAGGCTTGCGCACGGGCAAGTTACGCACGTAAGCCGAACATTTCAGATGTCGGGACGAGGCGGACCAAGAAGAAAAAAGGCCCCGTGGATGTCCGCGGGGCCTGATGTCTGATGGTGCCGGAAACGGGGGTCGAACCCGTACGCAATTTTGTTGCGGCGGATTTTAAGTCCGCTACGTCTACCAATTCCGTCATTCCGGCACCGAAGCCGATGCTTCGGACGCTCTCTGGATTTTCGGAGCGTACATACGAAAAAAGGAAGCCTGCCGCTTCCTTTTATCTTGAATTCTGGAGCGGGAGACGAGTCTCGAACTCGCGACCTCAACCTTGGCAAGGTTGCGC
>ERZ838827.415-NODE-415-length-55959-cov-11.519730_pt1 | contig 55959 bp, 50 predicted proteins | sample MGYA00519881_ERZ838827 | MGnify/ENA primary metagenome ERZ838827 (study PRJEB31850, sample SAMEA3708842) | human gut metagenome | biome: human gut; feature: human-associated habitat; material: faeces | place: China | collected 2014 ...
CGGTTACCTATCCTGACCTCCTGCTGTCCGGCATGGGTCAACTTCTTCGAACATCATTTCCCGGACATGCTGGACATTCCGTCTACCGCCCGCTCCCCACAACAGATGTTCGGTTCCATTGCCAAATCCTATTGGGCGGAGAAAATGGGCATACCCAGAGAAAAGCTGGTTGTCGTATCTATCATGCCTTGTCTGGCTAAAAAGTACGAATGTGCCCGTGATGAATTCAAAGTGAACGGTATCCCCGATGTGGATTATTCTATTTCTACCCGTGAGCTGGCACGACTAATCAAACGTGCCAATATCGGGTTCCCTCTCGTATTGGACAGCCCATTCGACAACCCGATGGGTGAATCGACAGGTGCCGGTGTCATTTTCGGAACAACAGGTGGCGTAATGGAAGCCGCCCTCCGTTCTGTCTATGAAATCTATACCGGAGAACCTCTGAAAAATGTGAATTTCGAACAAGTACGCGGACTAAGCGGTGTTCGTCGTGCTACTATTAACCTAAACGGATTTGAATTAAAAGTAGGCATCGCACACGGACTAGGCAACGCTCGTCATCTACTGGAAGATATACGGAACGGGCACAACGAATATCATGTAATCGAAATTATGGCTTGCCCCGGAGGTTGTATCGGTGGCGGCGGGCAGCCTTTGCATCACGGCAACTCGGAAATACTCTATGCACGCGCCAACGCACTTTACCGCGAAGACGCCAACAAACCTTTGCGCAAATCGCACGAGAATCCGTATATCAAGACATTATACGAGGATTATCTCGGCAAACCGCTGGGTGAGAAATCGGAAACTCTCCTGCATACGCATTATTTCAACAAAGCGATTGATTAACTTTTAAATGAAGAGTATTATGTCAGATATCAAACTAGCCTGTGACATGGCAGAGCAAATCAAAACGATCTGCGACAAGCATGGAAACAACCCGGGCGAACTTATCAATATTTTGCACGAGGCACAGCATCTGCAAGGGTATCTACCCGAGGAAACACAACGGATTATCGCTTCCAAACTCGGAATTCCCGTGTCGAAAGTGTATGGTGTCGTCACTTTCTATACTTTCTTTACCATGACTCCCAAAGGAAAACATCCCATCTCTGTCTGCATGGGTACAGCTTGTTATGTACGTGGTTCTGAAAAGCTACTGGAAGAGTTCAAACGTGTATTGGGTATCGAAGTCGGTGACACCACCCCGGACGGAAAGTTCTCATTAGACTGCCTGCGTTGTGTAGGCGCCTGCGGACTGGCTCCGGTAGTGATGATCGGCGAAAAGGTGTACGGACGACTGCAACCGGTAGATGTAAAGAAGATTATTGAAGAATTGGAATAGAAACACAAAAGCCTGCAAGTTCCCCACATCTTGCAGGCTGTCTTTTTTTCTACCTACCCCATATATTGACTAGAAAGTCCTTTCTTCTACAAAATCAGAAAGTAATTTCATCAATTCTTTCTTTTTCAGAGGTTTCGTCATAAAATGATTGCACCCCACAGCCAATGCCGCTTCTTTGTCTGAATCGAAAGCATTAGCCGTTAGAGCGATGATTGGAATATTCTCATCGAATTGCCGTATCAGGAAAGTGGCTTCCAAACCATCCATGACAGGCATTCTCATATCCATAAAAATAAGATCGTAGGAGTTGTTACGCGCCTTTTCCAATGCTTCGGCTCCGGTAATAGCACGATCCAGATCATTATCTTTCAATATTTTCTTTACTAACTGGAAATTGCTATCATTATCTTCCGCTACGAGAATATTCAACTGTCCCAGTCTTTCGGAGAAAACACTAAAGTCTTGTTCTGATATATCTTCCTCCACTTCCACCTCTTCCAGTCCGGTTCTTTCTGTATATTCAACTTTTGTATAGGCAATATACCAAAATTCCGAACCGACATTTTCTTCAGACTCGAAACCGACTTCACCATTTGTAGCATCTGCAATCGCTTTACAAATAGAAAGCCCCAGACCAGTACCCTGTGCGAAGTTGTCCAATTTCTCAAATCGACTAAAGATACGATTTTTTTTCTTGTCAGGGATGCCGATACCTGTGTCTTTTACATATAATCTGACCTTTCCCGGTTCACATTCATATCCCATCACGATTTCACCACTAGGCGTATATTTAATGGCATTCGTCACAAAGTTGGTAAATATCTGGATAAAACGATATTTGTCGAATTCCGCTATACACTTTGAATAAGGATTTATCAATTTCAATGTTACAGCAGGATTCTTAATACGCTGCTGGAAAGAGAGGTATAATTCATCGCACAACTGCAATAAATCCAGATCCTGACGTTTGATATCAATAGAGCCTGCCTCTATCTTTGACAGATCCAAAATATCACCAATCAATCGCAAAAGAATATCACTATTCGTTTCTATCAACTGTTTATATTCATTTTTTTCTGACGGCTCGTCCGTATCAGACAAAAGCTCCGAAAACCCGACTATCGCATTAAGAGGAGTGCGGATTTCATGGCTCATATTAGCAAGAAAAGTAGATTTGAGCTTATCCGCTTCTTCCGCCCTGTTCTTTGCCAGAATCAGATTCTGTTGATAAATGATATCTTCAGTGATATCCTGTTGAATAAAAGTAATCACAACAACACGTCCTGCTTCATCCTCTTTCGGACAGTAAGTGAAATTACAGTAGCGATAATCCTCTTCTCCATCCTCCTTGATTCGCAGAACAATACTGTTAGTAAGAAGTTCTTCCTTACGAATAATAGCATTCAAGAGTGTTTCAAAACGCTCCCTTTCTTCCGGATGAATCCTCTTACGGATAAATTCAAGCGAACGTTTCTCTATATTTTCAATATAATAATCAAACTTATAGAACATACTATCTTCCAGACGGTAATTCCATGACGTCAACTTTCCGGCATTCAAAGCCAATGCCAGTTCCTTCTGCACGGACTTTATTTTCCTTTCCTGCTCTTTCTTTTCTGTGACGTCTTCACAAGTTAATAAATAGCCCTGCACATCTCCCGCTTCACTCCGCATGATTGCTACCTTAGTAACAAAATACTTTCTGGCTCCTCTTATTCCCGTATTGAAAAAGGTCTCTCCACAGAGATCAAAATCATAATCGGTCTCGAAAGACACATTAAACCCCTTTTTTAGTTCAGCCTTATCTTCTGCGGTGATGTTCGGATCGTCGAAGACATTGATATCAAGAACCTGTTCCATAGTTGTGCAGAACATGTTTAATGCTACATTATTGGCATATTTCAGATATCCATCTTTATCGTAAAAAACAACTCCCAATGATAAGTATTCAGGAATAAGCGAGAGAATCTTGTTTTGCATATTTATATTGTTAAGCCTAAAAAAGGGAATGTACACCCTAAACCCTACATCCCCTTTTTATTTTAGTTCAAATCAGAAATTGCTACTTAGCACCTTTATCTTTAAGATACCAATCTGCAGCTTGTGCTCCATTGGAGTTAACCCAAGTCTTGAATGACGGGTATTGTCCAGCCGAATCTATTTGCTTTGTTTCATCAGCCGGTATAAATCCTATTATTGGAATATCTATTGCAAATGGATATTTACCATCCTTGTCAATAAAGTAAGCATCACTCTCGGAATACAATTTACTTCTGTCAATCATATCTGTCGGCGATTTTTTCGGTAAGTGCACTTCTGCACGTCCGGCTCCACGGATTCCTTTTATAATTGCATAAGGATTGAAATCTGTTTTCACTTTATCTTTATCAATAGATGAGCCAAATTCACGAGTAATAATAAATGTCTGGTTTTGTAAATATTTCACCCCTTTAGTAATAACGATAGAACGTGATCCGTTTTCAATTTCACATCCTGCGGGTAAAGTTACAGTTCCCATATTATCTACCTGATAAGCGAACACATTGTCATAAATAGCAGCATTATCTTTCTGCTTCGGAGTGAAACTTTCTTCCACTTTAATAGCCTTATTATCTTTATCGTAGGTTATGGCACGCTTATATTCAATAATCACGTCATTCATATCATAGTCGCCAGCTTTAGGCCAATTATCTTCGAAAGCCAAAGTACCTACGATTGTTTCTGTTTCAGGTTTTACTTCAGGAGTTTCATCAGGAATAGAAGGACGGTCACCTTCTATTTCAGGTGTAGTTTTCACACAGAACATTACGTCGTCAAAATCATTATCACCTTTAGTAGCGCCAAACTCATCTTCTACACCTACTACTAATAATTTAGATTTGGTGTCATACAGAGTTATGAACTGACGATCATCACCACTCTCATTCGACAAACAAATATTTCTTGTAATTTGACTATTATACTCTGTATAAAGGTCATTTACTTTCTTGATATTATCCCCATTATCGCTCACCCAAGGAGCACCATTACTCAACAGGAACCAACCAATAGTATATCCGCCTGGAAAATCTTCTGTTGGAGCAGCCTTACCATCTTCACCAAAGAAAAGAAGTTTGGCAGTATCACCACATTTTAAGCCATAGCTTCTATAACCCGCATTAGGGAAAATCACATATTTCTTCATTCCCCAAAAATCATCCCGAGTAGTAGGAGCAGAATTTGTCTTATAATAATAGTATCCAAAAACATTCTGGAAAGCTCCATTTTCATCAACAAAAGAAACTTCAACCTTTGCACTACCACCAGTAATACCAACAGGAATAGTAATATTCAACTTATTGGCATCAATACGAAGATTTTCATTCTTCCCGCCATTTGCAGCTCTATTGTTTGCTAGATAAGCTTGCACGCGAGAAGTCAATCCATCCATATCATAAGACGTTTTAGACAAATAATTGGCGGTCGTCGGATATCCATTACCATTCCAAGTACACAAAGAATACATATTATCTCCACGACCTGCAGGTCCTAATTGATAAGGTATTTGATCATTTAGCACTCCAGCTGCGGCAGCTGCACGAGTTTTAGAACCTGTTGCCTTATTAGCATCATACGAAAAGCCACTTGCGCTACCTGTCAATTTCACAGAGTGAGGCAATCCCATACGATTTGTATACAGATACGCTTCTTTCACAGCAGTAGGCACATACATAGTAGACGAGATTTTACCATCTTTTATAAAAGTCTTATAAACAGGCGATATCCCTTCTTTCAATTTGCCTGAAGCATCTACCGGATCTTCGGCATACACTTCTACATTAGCCACAAAACCTGAAGCAGCATAATCTACATTGAGCGGAATATTTCCTCTCAACTGAAAACCAAAATAAGAATCTTCGGATGGTAATTTAGACTTCCGTGCATCTTCGTCACTGTTATACAAATCTTTCTCTGCGCAACTTGCAATAGCGCCCAATAATAACAATAGGGTAGTCCCCCAGGCAATCCCTCTCAATAAGTTCATAATGTTTGTTTGTTAATGTGTAAGTAATTGAGTTTAGAAAATCTCGATGCAAACATAATCTAAATTTGCAACTATTACAAAAATAAAACAAGTATTTTTAGTGGTAATAGAGATATTTAACTAAAAGAGAGAGTTTTAAGAAGGGAATGTATGGGAATGTATATTAAAAACTGCGGAGAGAGCGGGATTCGAACCCGCGATACACTTTTGGCGTATACACGCTTTCCAGGCGTGCCTCTTCAACCACTCGAGCATCTCTCCTCGTTTTCGGAGCGCGAAAGTAAGACATCTTTCTGATATATCCAAATACTTTTTCGCCTTTTCCTTAAAAAAGCTAATTTTTCACTGGAAATACAAGTACAAAGCGAGTACCTCCCGTGTATTCACGGTCAATATTTATTGTCCCTCCCAAGCGCCTGACAATTAGTCGGCAAATATAAAGCCCAAGTCCTGCTCCCGGTTTAAATTCATCGAGTTTGGTGAAACGATCAAAAACCCATTCCTGTTTTTCTTCCGGAATGCCAATACCGGTATCGGTCACTTTGATTACAAGCTGCTCTCCCTCCCTGTGACAGCTCAACTTAATTTCCCCGCTTTCGGTAAACTTATTGGCATTATTCAACAGATGAGCAAGGGTTTGCGACAAATAAGGAATATTCGTGCGGATATTACAATCACCATTATCCACATCCAAACAGTAGTGAATGCTTGCTTTCCCCTCTCCTGTCTGCAGCCTATCCATTTCCTGCACACAGATAGAACAAATATCCGCCTTCTCCATCGGAAGCTCTTCCACCGAACTACTCAAATTGGAAACTTCCAGCAAATCGTTCAACAGACGAGTCAACAAATCCGTATTCTGTTGAATCAACTCCGGAAATTCCACTTTACATTCGGCATCTATCGTTTCATCCAGCAACAAATTACTAAAACCGTTGATTGCATTCAGCGGTGTACGGATTTCATGGCACATGGAATTGATAAAAGCAGTTTTCATCTTCTCACTTTCCTGCGCCTTTTCGCTCTGCCGGAGTACTTCCTCATTGGATTCCAGCAATTCCTTTTGCATCCGCTTCAACTTATTCAGATGAATACGTTGGCTGATTCCCCAAACGATAGATAAAAGAAGTACAAAACTTATAGAAAGGAAACCGATCTGCCGATTTCGCGAAGTCAAGCGTTCCTTTTCCAGCTCCAGATGATTCAGATCATAACGGGTATCCATCTCCGCCCGCAGTTCACTGGATTCTGCATCCACCACTTTCTCCCGCAATGAATCATAGACTTCCATCCGCTCGTATGCATTCTTATAGTCATGCAGGCGCGCATAGCATTTGGCCTGTTCCTTATACATGCTGGATGTAACCGCCAATACGATTGCAGTATTTTCATTCCCCATGGTATTGATAACCGAATCCTTATAAGCAATTGCCATTCTGTAATTGCCAGCATCTTCATAAAAGCCTTCATAAGCAAAATACAATGTCAACAGCTCACCCCTTTTCCGAAGCATTTCATCCGTCTTCTCCAGACAGTGATACGCTTTCTCATATCCCACTAATGACGGAAAATGAGCAATCCCCATATAATATAATGAATAAACGTATTCGAAATTCTGATAGATATCCTTTTTCACTTCCGGCATTTCTTTATAGCATTCCAGGATATTCATCATTTTCTCCAGAAAAGCTACGGTTTTAGGTCCTTCGTGTGAATTAAGATAAGCAAGATAAATATTATCATTGGCCCAGAACAGTAATTCCGCCGCATGCTCCACAGGCAGTTTCAATAATAAATCAAACACACGGTCGAAATAACGGGAGGCATTCTTATAATTTTCAATTCTGGTTTCAGAAATAGTCAGCGTAGTCGCCATGCCTAAAGCATAATTGCGTTCTATCTGAAAATAGATATCCTCCTGGTTTTCTTCAGGATCAGTATACATCTTTGTCAAATATTCAATCGTCTGACCTTCGTTTTCCGTCCAGTCGGCTATCGAACGAATATTCTTCAAATGTACCTCCGTTATAAAACTTTTCTTTCGTTCGCCCGTCAGGTATTTGTCGGCTAGCTTGAGATAGTATATTACAGAGTCGTTCGTCAATATGCGCTCTTTCCTGTTGATGTTCATGATAAGTTTACGCAGAGCATCAGCTATGATATATTCATCCTTTGCCTTCACTCCCTCGTCGAACAAGATACGAGTCAGCGGAATAGAATCTTTGAAGAGATAATTCCTGTAATAATTATCAAGGTTGAGACACCTTTCCATCCGTTCTTGCTGTGTTTGTGCATGAATAAACAAGGTCTTCAAACTATCTGCCATATTCTCTTTAGACTGAAGAGAAAGCGGCAAAAGATATATGACGAAGAAAAGCAAAATATACCTCATTACTTTCCAATTAAATATAGAGCAGCAAAAATATACATTTTATTTAGATTACCATCTATCAGAGAAACTTTTATCTTCCGAAATATTTCCAACCATCATTGAGAGATAAACTTACAAACAATAAAAAGCCTACAAATCAATGATTTGCAGGCTTTTTGTAATAATCTTGGCGGAGAGACAGGGTAATGAACCTATCTCCTTATGTCGCTTTAATTCAACTCTTTATCAATATGTCAATGCCTTAGGGGGTACAATTTAGGTTTCAAAAAAGACGTTTGTTTGTCGTCCTTTGGCTGTTCATTGTCTGCCTAAAACTTCGGTTCAAAGATACAGCTTCCTTTTGAATTACGCAAATGTCTGAATATAAATGTTTCAGCTTAGGTGTAAGGTGCAAGCTATATATCTATATATATACTTGCACCTTACACCTAATTCAGATTACTCAACTTTGCAATTAGGTTGCACTACCCGATTCGTAAATTTGCAAAAATACAGAAACAATAAACACTATCAAGAAATTGCAAGCCTTAAATATTGAGAATATTCAGAGCTTGCCAAATGATAAGCAGTGTATTGTTATTAACTTTGCGGAAACGATGGATATATGATGAAAAGCAATACTATTCACATTAAGAATATGGTTTGTAACCGTTGCATTATGGTTGTAACAGAAGCACTGAAAGGAATGGGGTTTACTCCACTTAGTGTTGAACTGGGGACAGCTATTTTGCAAGAACCGATAAATGCAGAGGAACGTGCTGCCATAAAGCCTGTTCTCGAAGCATACGGATTTGAGTTGATAGATGATAAACGGATGCGAATTATCGAACAAATAAAAGTTGCGGTGATTGAATTAGTGCATTATAACGATAATTCGTCCAAGACAAACCTGTCTGATTATCTTACGAATAAGTGCCATCACGATTACAGTTTCCTTAGCAAGTTGTTTTCCGAAGTGAATGGCATAAGTATAGAAAGATACTACATCATTCAGAAAATAGAACGTATAAAGGAACTGTTGGTGTATGATGAATTATCCATTAGCGAAATTGCCGATAAACTTAATTACTCAAGTGCAGCACATTTGAGTACGCAATTCCGTAATATGACTGGCATTTCTCCAAGCCAGTTCAAGCGTTTAAAAGGACACAAGTTGAAACCTTTGGATGAAGTCTGAAAGATATAAGTCATATCCATAATTATGTAAGAGCCGGAAGATAAAAGCATCCTACCTTTGCAGCATAAAAATCATCAATATGGAAAAAGGTAAGAATATCAAAAATACATATCCGGTTTTGGGTATGAGTTGCGCTTCATGTGCGGCTCGTGTGGATAAAACATTAAAGGATTTGCCGGGAGTATATCAGGCAACAGTGAATTATGCGACTGCGGTAGCACAGGTAGAATATAATCCGGAAGTATGTTCCGATGCAACACTGCAATCTGCCGTACAAAATGCAGGATATGATTTACTGGTTGATACCGGTGAAGATGTAGCCGATAAAGCGGAAGAAATTCGCTTGACAAGATACCGGAAGATAAAAAGGCGTACAATGGCAGCCTTGCTGTTATCTCTCCCGATTATGGTTATCAGTATGTTTTTTGAAGATATATCCTCTTTAAAATACGTACTTTGGATTCTCGCCACGCCTGTGGTTTTCGGTTTGGGACGTGAATTTTATATCAATGCGTGGCGGCAATTAAAGCATGGCACTTCCAATATGGACACCCTTGTAGCTGTTAGTACCGGAATAGCCTATACATTCAGTGTTTTTAATCTGCTGTTTCCTGATTTTTGGTTGTCAAGAGGGATTGAACCCCATATTTATTTTGAAGCGGCAAGTGTTATCATTGCATTCATCTTGTTGGGACGATTACTTGAAGAGCGTGCGAAGCAAAACACTTCAACTGCCATAAAAAAGTTAATCGGGCTGCAACCTAAGACGGTAACTATTATCGTAGATTCTGATGAACGTACCGTTCCGATAACAGCCGTACAAAAAGGTGATACAATTCTTGTTAAACCCGGAGAACGCATTGCAGTAGATGGCATGGTTGTTACAGGAGAATCATACGTGGATGAAAGTATGTTGAACGGCGAACCCGTCCCCCTGCACAAGCAATCCGGTGAAAAGGTATTTGCGGGTACAATCAATCAAAAAGGAACATTCCGGTTTGTTGCCGATAAGATAGGTTCTGACACGATGCTGGCGCAAATCATCCGCATGGTGCAGGATGCGCAAGGCAGCAAAGCTCCCGTTCAAAAGTTAGTGGATAAAATAGCCCGATTCTTTGTCCCGGCTATTATTAGTATTTCGATTATAGCCTTTGTTGCATGGATATTTTTAGCACCAACGAACGGCTTCACCAATGGATTGTTGGCAATGGTCACTGTATTGATAATTGCCTGTCCATGTGCATTAGGCTTGGCTACTCCCACTGCCATCATGGTAGGCATTGGAAAAGGTGCTGAAAAAGGGATTTTAATTAAAGATGCCCAAAGTTTGGAGATTGCCCAAAAGATAGATACGATAATTCTTGATAAAACAGGAACTATCACAGCAGGACATCCGGTAGTCGTCGAAAGCCTATGGGAAAACGGCTTTGAACACAGCCGGAAGATACTGTACAGTTTAGAGAAGCTATCGGAACATCCTCTTTCGGATGCCGTAGTCAATACTTTGCAGAATGAAAAAGAGATTTCCATTGATAAGTTTGAAAACGTTCCGGGAAAAGGTGTAAAAGGTATAGTAGGCAGTCAGACTTATTACGCAGGCAACCTGTCATTATTGAATGATAACCATATTACGATAGCCAGTCATTTGCAGGAATTAGCAAACAAATGGACACAGGAAGCTAAAACATTGGTATGGTTTGCTGATTCCACACAAGCTATTGCAGCTATAGCCCTTACCGATGAAATTAAACAAACTTCAACACAAGCCATATCACAACTACAGGAAATGGGTGTTGAAGTGTATATGCTGACAGGAGATAATGCAATTTCAGCACAAGCCATATCTCGAAAGCTAGGAATAAACCATTATAAAGCCGGAGTGTTGCCGAACGAGAAAGCTCAATTCATAAAAGAATTGCAAGCCAATGGAAAAAAAGTAGGCATGGTGGGTGACGGAATTAATGATAGTGCGGCTTTAGCACAAGCGGATTTAAGCATAGCAATGGGGCAAGGCAGTGATATTGCTGTAGATACGGCAATGGCAACCATTCTTTCATCCGATTTGCTGAAAATACCGGAAACCATCCGGCTGTCACAATTGACGATAAAAACATTTTATCAGAATTTGTTTTGGGCATTTATTTATAACTTGATTGGTATTCCCATTGCGGCAGGCATATTTTATTCAGTAAACGGATTTCTTTTAAATCCGATGTGGGCAAGTGCCGCAATGGCATTTAGCTCTGTGTCTGTCGTATTAAATAGCTTACGTTTAAAAAGAAAAAGGATATAACAACTTAATAATCAATTCAAATGAATACAATGATTTTTAAAACGAATGCAAAGTGTGAGGGTTGTCTTGCCAAGATAGAAGAAATATTGCAAGGCAAAATAAGTAGAGAAGAATGGAATTTAGATTTATCTGATTCCAACCGTCCACTGACTGTAGCTTCCGATAAGCTGGCAGCAGATGATGTAGTAGAACTGATAAGTAAAGCAGGTTTCAAAATAGAACAAATGAAATGAGGGTAATAGCATTGGTTGAAAATACAAGCATATCCAAAGACTATAAAAGTAAACACGGACTATGCTTGTATATTGAAACAAAGAAGCATAAACTACTATTTGATTTAGGCTCAAATAGTTTGTTTTTAGAAAATGCAGTCAAATTAGGTGTGAATATTACGGATATTGATTCTGTGATTATTTCTCACGGGCACAATGACCATGGGGGAGCTTTGAAGTATTTTTTAGAAAATAATGCCAAAGCGAACATTTACATTAGTCGATACGCTTTTGAGGAGTATTATGCTAATTTCTTAGGTATGAAGTGGAACGTTGGTCTCGATAGAAAATTAAAAGACCATCCAAGAATTATTCTTATTGAGGATTATTATGTAATAGATGAGGAATTACAAATATTTTCCAATATAGAGGAACATCTTTATTTACCTACAGCAAACAACAGTCTATTCGTCAAACAAAATGGGACGTATGAGCATGATACGTTTAAGCATGAACAATATTTGATTATAACCGAGAGCAATTATAAAACTTTATTCAGTGGTTGCGCTCACAATGGAATAGTCAATATTCTAAATAGAGCCGAAGATATTGCAAAACAGGAAATGAAATATTGCATATCAGGTTTTCATCTTTATGACCCATTAAAGAAAAGAACCGAAAACATAAACCTAATTAAAGATATTGCAAATACGTTTTTATGCCGAAATACAACATTTTATACTTGCCATTGTACTGGTGAAGAAGCCTATGGAATATTGAAAGGTATTGCTGACGAAAAAATAAATTATATCAGTACAGGACAAATAATACAGTTATAAGACATAGCGATTTATTTTTTAACTCAATTAATATATACATCATGGATTTTTTAGAATTAACAAAAAAGCGTTATTCCGTAAGAAACTATACTTCCCAAGAAGTAGAGAAAGAAAAGTTGGATTATATTCTTGAATGCGCCCGGTATGCACCGTCTGCTGTTAATAAACAGCCATGGCAATTTATCGTGGTACAAAGTGAATTGCAGAAACAAAAGCTGCAAAAGGTTTATCCTGCCAAATGGTTTGTTGAAGCCCCCTTATATGTCATTGTATGTGCCAATGATTCTGTTGCATGGACACGTCAGTATGATAATAAAAATCATGCAGACATTGATGCAGCTATCACTACGGAACATATCTGTTTGGCAGCAGCGGAACAAGGGTTAGGAACTTGTTGGGTTTGCAATTTCGATATAGATGAATGCAAACATAGCTTGGGATTATCTGCTAATATTCACCCGGTTGCAATAATTCCTATAGGTTATCCAGCGGATCCAAAGCACAATCCAACAGCCCGCAAGAGCATTGATGAGATAGTAACTATATTATAACGTTATCATGCCATAGAAAGAGAGAAACAGGGAAATTGCCCCGTTTCTCTCTGCTTTTATAATGACCTTATACCGTTTCTATACTGCTTTAATTCTATTTCAGTACTTTGACGGATTGCAGCATCCAGTTCATTCAATATTCGGACTTTATCATCGGGAATCATACCTACAAAAGGTATTGTATTTGAAACTGTATTTCCCAATAAAGTTGTCCTTATGCTAAGGGCAGAAATAAAGGTTCTCAACTCCAACAGACGTTCCTGCTCCGATGCCTCAATAAATTTACCCTCTTGTATTTCCTGATAAAGTTCCGATTCGGGAAATACGGTCAAAGAAACAAAGTTTATAGTAAAAGGATGTAGCTGATTAAATATTTCAGCCGTATGAATTGCATTCTGCTGTCCTTTCCCCTTTCCCGCAAGCCCTGTCAGATAAACCAAATTATAACGAATATTGGCTTCTTCCAGCTTTCTGCACTGCTCCAATATATCTGCTGCCGTATTACCCTTATTCATTCTTGACAAGGTTTCATCATCTCCCGATTCCGTGCCAATACTAATACTGTCAAACTTTAAATGACGCAAGTTCTTCAGTTCTTCTACACTCTTGGATTTAATGTCTGCTATGCGGGAAAATGTTCCTATTGTTTCGCAATAAGGGAGATACTTCCGAATCAATAACCCCAAATCCAACAATCTGTTATAGCTCAAAGCAAAAGGATTGGCACCAGTCAGAAAGACACGTCTTGCCTTAGGCTGGTATTCCTGAATTATTTTCAAGTCTGATTCAACTTCCGAAACAGGGGATAATCTAAACTTAGTTCCATGATACAGGCTACAAAATTTGCATTTATGATATGTACATCCTGCTGTTACCTGTAACAGTTGCGAACTTGCTTCATAGGGTGGTCGCCAAATTTGACCATCAAAGTGCATGTTCTCTATTTCCATACTCTTAATTTTTATAAGTTTCAGTCTTTGCTAAATATTTAGAAAGACCGAAAACTTTGTATATTCAATATATCTAGTTACTTTTGTGCGAACAAAGTTACTAAGATACTTAGTATAAAAAAAGAACTTACCATTAAGTAAGATAGTAACGTAGAGGTAACTATTATTGATTGATAATGAATTAAATAAGAAAAAAAAGATGGATGATACTCATTATAGAGAAGCTATTTGTCCTGCCTGTGGAATAATTGACCGTTTCGGAGATAAATGGTCGTTACGCATATTGTTTCTTTTGCATCAAAAGGGAACTTTGCGCTTCAATGAGCTATTAAGAAACACTCCGAATGTGTCACAAAAGATGCTGGCTACAGCATTAAAGAAATTAGAAGCCGATAAGTTAGTGAATCGTAAACTGTACCCGGAAATACCACCAAAAGTGGAATACAGTCTTACATCGCTTGGAAAAAGTTTAATGTCGCCCTTAGATAGTATTATTCAATGGGCTTTGGAGCATTCCGATGAAATTTTAGAACACCGTCAAAAAACGGAAAAACAGAAGAAAGTATAGAACTTCAATGTTCTATACTCTCCCTTTTTATCATCTTGCATTCACATATTTATATGAGGATAACAAAATATTGTTATCTATAATTTTAGAACTCTCCAAATACCAATTTGAGCCAAAAGTTTCACCTATGAAACTGATACCTTTACCAAGCATAACAGGAATAGTGTAAAGGGTCAGACTATCCAGCAGTCCCGCTTGAATAAGTGTAGTCAAAAGTTTACCACCACCGACTAACAGCATATCATTATCACTTTTCATTTCATGTACTTTCCGGAGTGGAGTATCTATAAGAAATTCCACTCCACAATCCGGCGTAACATTTGCATCGTGGTGGGAAACTACAAAAGTACGTTTACTTTTATATAACCATCCACCCCAATGCTCAAATAAATAGGTATAAGTATTAGCTCCCATCAGCAAGCAAGTAGCCGCTTCGTATTCTTTTCCAATAAGCGATTTTAAATTTGAAGTAATCCAGTCCAGTTCATTGTCCGATGTTGCGATAAAACCATCGAGAGACACAGCGATATGCGCTTTAATTTGTTTCATATTGTTAGGCATTAAACAGTTTATATTTTTACGGGTGACCCGTTTATAATCTTTATTAAAACTGTCCGCTAGTATCTCAAAAAAGAAGCGTGAACTCACACTGCTCCACTACGAGGTACTGGCATACCTAAATGACGAAACAGGCAAGCCCACGCTATGTTAAAACATAGCATAGACATTGCGCTGAAAATCCCGTCATTTTGAAAAGTGCCAGTTTTCGTAGTGAGATATTCGGCGAACGAATATGATATATATAAAGGCAACATCACAGGTTACTGTTCAATCGCTATTATCTTCTATGTAACTTTTGCAAAGTTAGCCAAATCCCTGAAAACTCCTATATACAAAACAAGAAATCCTGCCTTATCTTACGACAAAACAGGATTGAAAGCCATTAGAAAAGAAAAAATTAATCGGTTTTCTCCCGGATTAACTTGTGTACGTCCGTTGCACGGTAATAACATCTGCCATCCAACATAAGGAAAGGGAGTATTCCCTTTTTCCGATAACGGGTCAGTGTTCGGGGGGCTACTTTTAGCAGCAGGCACAAGTCCTGATTATCCAGCAGTTCTTCACCATCCAAACAGTTACGACCTTTTATAACTTTGTCTATCTTCTTGTCCTGCATATCGAACCTGTCCATGATACGTTCCATCCATGCGGTAAAATCATCTTTGTCTATATACATAAGGCTGTCTGATTAAATTAAACCAATCATAAAATAACTTTGGTTGGACGGGTCTTTGATGATAATGTCCCGTTCCCGCATGAAGCGGATATAGCTTTTGGCGGTGCGTTCTTTCACGTCCAAAAGCTGTTGTATCTGCTCGCACAGGTCTATATAGGTTATATGTTCCTGCCTGCCGAACACGTCACGGGCAACCCCGACCAGTTCCTTTTCCTTGCGCTTCTCTTTTTCCTCTCGTGGCTTTTCTCCTTTGTAAAGGTGCATCCCGGCTGCTTTATCCCATGCGAACAGCATCAAAGGAACGTCCAACGGGCTACCATCCCTTACTTTCAGGGCTTTTACAACTGACTGCGTAGGTTCATCGTCTTTTTCGATGGAAAGAATTGTAGCCGCTTTACGCTGTAATTCGCTACCCAAGTGTCCCCGTAGTTTTAATCCGTTCGGTACGAAATGCAGCACGCAGAGAATACAGGTATTATAAATTCCTGCCAGTCGGTATAGTTCATCTATCACTGCCACACTTTCCACTTCATCATTGGCACTCTTTACAAGGTCGGCGATGCCGTCAATAACTACCAACTGGATGCCGCCATACTGATAATAGAATTTATCCATACTTTGTACGATAGCGTGCAGGCGTTCTTTGCGGGACATACCCGTCAGACAGAATGCTTTCAGTTCTTCCGGTTTGTTAGGTTGCTTCGCACGTGCCAACAGGTTACTTACATTCTTGAACAGTTGTACTTCGGACTGTTCCGTATCATAGAGTAATACCGCTTTGTGTTTACTGTTGGCGGCTATCTGTATGCCGAGCGTATCTATTTCCTTATCCGGTTGGCAGATACAGCCCGCTAACATGGCAGCTATATAATTACTCTTTCCTGTTCCCTCGCCGCCTGTAATACCAAACAGGTTTCCTTGTGTCCCTAATGGAACATCTCCGGCAGAAATTATTACCTGCGCTTTTGCCGGGGGATTATTGAAGTCTATTTCGCACGATTTGAGCATAATCAATGTATCACTATATAGGTTATCTAAAAATTCGATAAACAATTTCAGGAAATCTTCACGGGTATTTCCTGCCTTAAAATAATCGGAAATATCTTTTTCCTCTTTTGTTCCAGGAAGCGGTAGAAGTAACCGTCTTATTCCAAATTCTTCCAACCGCTTTTCCTGTTTGCGTGCGCTTTCCTTTCCCGTCTTGTCAGTATCATATAATAAGATGATATGCTTAAAACGGAACGTCAATTTATAAATCAGCGTAGGCGGGATAGTCACCGTTTCACTGTTGAAGCAGATAGCATGAAAACCATGTGCCGCCAATGAGATGACATCCTTTTCTCCGCCTGTGATAAACAGTGTATCACCCTTTGCGGGTAGCTGCTCTAATCCGAAACAATAGTTTTCCCCGAAGCTGCCACCATATAAGAAGCGGGTTTTCGAGAACGGACGGTACAACTTTATATATCGCTTACTTTTATACCCGTACATCGGTTCTGCCACGGATGAAGTATAAGTGAACGATGTTCCATCCGCCGTTACGCTCTGAAAGTCCCGTAAGGAACACACCTTATAAAGTTCTAATACTTCCGGTGTGATACCATACTGCTGCCAGTACATCAATTCGGCAAGCGGAAATTTCTGTTCTCTGAACTGATAGGGTTTGCTTTCCTTTTCAGGTGTTTCTTCCGGTATATTATTTACTATATGGGAAGAAGTACGGGTAACTGGTATCGAATTACCTGTTGCCAGTCCCAATCCCAAATCCCGGTCTATGATTTTCAGTATTTCCACAAAATCCATTGAGTTGTTGCAGTCCAGCCCTTTAAGTTGCCCCACGAAAAAGAAACAATCACCGCTATAACTGTCGTTGCCGAAATCTTTCATCTTATAGATACCACTTCGGCGGTCGAAATAGATGTTACAGGACGCTTTATTATCCTCATAAAGCGGGTTTAAGAAATTTCGTCCTATCCGCCAATTACCGGATATGTAATGCTTGAACACGGATAATCCATTATTTGTCCTTTCTAATATTTCTTCTTTCCTTAACATATAGCTGGTGGTTGGTTATCAGGTCGTTAATACTGTCCTTATCTCGTTTAATCAGGCGTTCTTCCAATAATCGTTTTATTTCTCCAATCTTGTAGAAATAATGTCCCTTGATATTGGAATAAGTGACTGTCCCGGCTGCCCGCAAGCGTTGTAATGTCCGGTCACTGATTTTTAGAAATGTGCAGACCTCGTAACTATCCACCCAAATTTCATCCTCATTGGTACTTTCCGCTTCTGTGTGATTAAATATATAATCGGCAATAGCGGTAATCTTGTTGTCTAATTCCTTATAGGCTTTTGACTCAAATGTTATTATCTCCATTTTGCTAACTAATTGATTTGCTGCAAAGATGGCGGGTTTCAAAAGATAAAAATTACAAGGTATAACCAAGTTGGTGAATATTTATTTTTCTCTTTTTCAGTAGCAAAAACAGGGTGTTATTACCCGAAAATGCTGCATTTCATATCTAAATCGTATAAAAACAAAAACTACCAAGTTGGTAATTACTTGGTAGTTTTTATGTGGACTAAATATCTTTATTACAGTTCGTCCGATTCCATTCGCTTTAACAGTTGTTCGATTACTGATGTAAAAAAGGCAGTTCGATTTTTCTTTCTGCTTTTGAGAGTTAGATATGTTCGATAATAATCTCCTAAATCTATGTCAAAAGCTGCTTCAATGAAAGCCATGATTTCTTTTATTGTCACATTTCCATTATTGAGTGTTGCAATAGCAACAAGTCCATATCCAAACTCTACTGCATCTGATTTAGAGCCAGTCCATTTCAGATTAAAGTCAGAAAGTGCCGCTCGTATTTTAGATATTTGCATTTTCCTGTCTAACAATTGTAATTGTCTATTGAGATATATTCGTAGCATTTCGTTCGACAAAATTTTAGCAACTTTATAATCATATCCAGTAGAAAAGGCTGGGTCTTTATCTAAAAATGCGCTATCAACACACAATCTGAAATTCGCTTTATATCGAACAAAGTAATAAGAATCTAAATGGGTTGCTTTCGAACGATAATATTGGTAGAAATCAAGATTTTGGTCAAAGAAATATTTCAAATTATCTAATTGGCAATGAAGATACTCTCGTTGTACATCATCACTACCTATCGGACGTTTCATCTCAATTCTTGTTATTTTGTAAAAATATAAATACCGACTAAGAATATCAGGCTTTATATCTTTAAAGAAATGAATTTCTTCTTCTTCGTTCTGAAATTCATATTTTACAGTCATGCTCCGCAAGTTATCGAATAAAGGTCGTATGACATCTATCATATGCAAAGCATCCTCCACGCAGACATTTTCATCAATGCCAAGCAACTCCATTTCTTCATTTATTCGATGCAATATTTCATTGATATAATCTTGCATGATTGAATTTCGTTATAATCAGAAATTTGCATTTCGGGGTGTACGTGGAAACGGGATAACATCCCGAATGTTTGTCATACCTGTAATGAACAGCATCAACCGTTCAAAACCCAATCCAAAGCCTGAATGGGGAACAGTACCAAATTTGCGTGATTCAAGATACCACCATAGTTTTTCGGTATTCATATTCAATTCTTTCATTCGCTGCAACAATTTTGTATAGTCGGCTTCCCGTTCAGAACCTCCTATGATTTCCCCAATTTTCGGAAATAATACATCCATTGCACGAACTGTTTTCCCATCTTCATTCTGTTTCATATAGAATGCTTTTATCTCTTTAGGATAATCTGTAATAATCACAGGACGGCGAAAATATTCTTCCACCAAATGACGTTCATGTTCAGCACATAAATCAAGGCCCGGTTTTACAGGGTAGTCAAACTGACGTCCGGATTCTTGTAAAATCTCTATAGCTTTAGAATAAGGTAAACGCATAAATTCATTATTTGCAACGAAATGTAATTTATCCATTAAACCATTATCTACGTTGTCATTTAAAAAAGCTAAATCACTTTCGCAATTTTCAAGTGCATAACGGATTAGATATTTCAAAAAGTCCTCTGCCAAATCCATATTGTCGTTAATATCATTAAAGGCAACTTCCGGTTCAATCATCCAAAATTCGGAAAGATGACGGAATGTATTTGAATTTTCTGCCCTAAAGGTCGGGCTAAAGGTGTAAATTGCCCCCAATGCTAACGCACCAAGCTCGCCCTCTAATTGTCCCGAAACTGTTAAATTGGCTGGGGAACCGAAAAAATCATCTTTTAATTCCGTTTTGACTTCAAAGAGTTCTCCTGCTCCCTCACTATCCGATGTTGTTATTATAGGAGTATTGAAATAGAAGAATCCTCTTTCATTGAAATAACAATGCATGGCAAAAGCCATATTATGGCGCATACGAAATATTGCACCAAAAGTATTTGTACGTAAGCGTAAATGAGCTATTTCCCGTAAGTATTCTAAAGAATGTTCCTTTTTCTGTAAGGGGTACTCCTGTGGGTCTGCTATTCCATATACTTCGATATCTCCGGCTATTACTTCTACTTGTTGTTTACCTCCGGCAGACCGGATAAATTTGCCCTTTATACTGATTGCACTTCCTGTAGTAATAGTCTTTAGCATATTCTTTTCAAACTTTACATGTTCAATCACAATTTGAAGATTGTGTACAGTAGAGCCATCATTTAAAGCAATAAAGCTTATATTTTTACTCTGCCGATGCGTACGAACCCAACCTCTCACATAGACATCAATTCCATAAATATCTGATTTTAATAAATCTACGATTCTTATTTTCATAACATTATTCTTTTATGCAATATCTCTAATACTTATAATAAGAGCATTATTAGACGTAAACTTGTCATTAAGAAATAAATCATAATTCAATTCACCACGAATGCGGTCATCATATATTTTAAGCTGATAAAGCAATGTCCTTACTTTTATATTAATATCTCCATCAGCGGTGATATAATCCGATTCCGTTAATTCCCCATTTAGGAAAGACATTTCAGTAAAAATCGACCCTGTACGATATAAATTAGCTTTTTCCGGGTTGATTATCAGTCGGTTTTCAACAATATGTCCTCCTGCACATAATTCTCGGTATAAAACAGAATGACTACTACCGGAACATGAATAGTTTCCAATGGCATTAGTTACTATTTTATCCGTATAGTCGTCATACCGTTGAATATTTTGAACGATTATTCTAACATCCTTTTTCATAAATGAGGCAAGTTCTCACGGTATTGCCGCAAATAAAATTCATCTTGATTATGGATTTGTTGTTCCAAAAAATGAACCATCTTTTGCTTATCTGTTTTTAAGTTACCACGAACTTGGATTAAGTTAGAAGCTCCATCAGTAGCAAACCTTGCATTTACCGTCAAGCTCTGAATCAGTGTTTTTAACTCCTGCAATTTTTCAATCTCTGTTTCCTCTTTCCAATTTCCTGCTTGAATTTCTTGAAATAGCTGAGAGGTTGGATAGATGGTTAGCATGGAAGCATCTATGATTTGTGGGTGAAGTTGGTTGAAGATTTTCGCAGTTGCCTTTGCGCCAATTTCCCCTCTCCCTGAACCGGAAATGCCAGTCAAGTAAAAGAAATTGTAGCTCATATCCACCTCTTCTAACTTTTTGCATTGTTCGATAATATCTTTAGACAAATATCCCTTTTTCATAAAAACAAGTGCTTCATCATCTCCCGTTTCAATTCCAAACGTAATTCCATCATAACCGAGGTATTTCAACTCCTGCAAGTCTTTGACGGATTTCTGGCTAACATCAGTTATTCTTGCAAAACAACCGATGCTCTGACAGTTTGGAAAATATTCATGTACCATCTTCGCCAATGTTTTGAGCTTATCCACACTAAGTACAAAAGGATTAGCTCCTGTAAGGAATACTCTGTCTGCATCTTTATAGTAGTGATTAGCTTCTTTCAAATCTGATTTAACTTCTTCGAGCGGTGACATTCGAAACTTGAAAGGCAAATCTTCATAAAGAGTACAGAACTTGCATGAATGATGAGTACATCCTGCTGTAACTTGAATTAAAAGGGAGTATGCCTCATAAGGCGGTCTCCAAATAGTTCCTGTGTAATGCATAATTATTTCTCCTTTTATCTATGTAAACAATGACCAAAAACAGTAGAATATCAACTGTTATTAGTTTCTTTTTCGATGGCAAAGTTATAAATATACTTAGTATAAAAAAAGAAGTTACTTAAACGTTAGGCAGTTACAAAGGGGTAACTATTTTTGCGTATCAGATAGTTACGTGCGAAAAAAAATAAAAAAAGATGGGAATGGTATATTTATAGGGTGATGTAGAGAAGATTTATAAAAAGCACCCGGTGTCCCTCCGGGTGCTTCAACCACAAAAATTTCAATTATAATCTATCTATAATGAAACTTTCTGTGGCAAATATAGCGATTTTCGTTTTACTTCTTCGGTTTGCCTTTCTTTTCAGGAAACACGAAAGTAACATTAAACTGCTCGTCAAAGGCAAGTGAAGCGTCAAAGACTTTGCCGTTCTTGCTTTTAAAGCCTTTGATTAGCCTGGTTTTCCCGGTAGTCACCAGTTCGGTAATCTGTTTGTCCGTTAGCTGCTTGTCGCTCTTGTTGCGGAAGATGGTAACGGAACAATCCACATTGGAACATTTGGCGACTTTCGGATAGAAAAGGATACGTCCGGTCTTGCATTTGGGGCAAATGCAACCACTACCCGAAGCGAAAGAAAGCTGAACGTCCAAAAGTTCAGCCGTAATTTGCCGTGCGTACACTTCGATACCTTTGCGGAACGTGTCGGGGTTCATTTCCCCGCTTTCTATTTTGGCAAGCGTGTTTTCCCACATTCCCGTCATTTCAACGTCTGCTATCTTCTTGTCCCGGATGATGTTGTAAACGGAAAGACCCTTTTCGGTCGGGACAAGGTCCTTTTTCTCCCGGACGATGTACTGCGTTTCGATGATGGCTGCCCGTGTTGCGGGCGTGCCGATACCCGTATCTTTCATGCTGGCTTTCAGTTCTGCGTTTTCCAGTTCCTTACCTGCCGTTTCCATTGAAGAAAGCAGACTGCTTTCCGTGTGTAATGGTTTGGGCTTGGTCTGTTTCTCCAACAGTTCAATGCCGGAAAGCGGTAAACTATCTCCGTCCTGCATGGCGGGCAAAGTGGCGTTATCTTCCCCGTCTTCTTTCTCGCCGAATACGGCACGCCATCCGGCGGATTTGATTACAGACCCTTTGACCGTGAAAAGCGACCCTGCACATTCCAGCGTTACACTGGTAACGTCTTTAACGCATTTTTCAGAAAAGGCTTCCAACATCCGCCCGGCTATCAGTTCGTAAACTGCCTGTTCGTCCGTTTCCAGTTTACCGGGCAGGTTTTCCGTTACTATCAAGGCGTGGTGGTCTGTTACCTTGCCATCGTTCACGGGACGGGAATTTAAGGCTTTGCCTTTCATCCCAACGACATACCCGGAAAAGCGGGCGTACTGCTCCAAATTAATAAACCGTTCCGGGATTTCCTCGAACACGTCCTGCGATATATAACGGCTTCCGGTTCGGGGATAGCTGATAAGTTTACCCTCGTATAATTTTTGTGCGATGGATAATGTCTTGTCTGCGGAAAAATTCAGTTTCGTATTCGCTTCCTTTTGAAGTGAAGTCAAGTCATAGAGCAAGGGCGGTTCTTGATTCACTTCCTTACGTTCTACGGATTTCACCCGTGCCGTTTCCGCTTCCTTTATCCTTTGCAGCGTGTCGATGGCGGTCTGCTGTACATTGTATTTTTCTACAGATAGTGCCGTAAAAGTTATATCATCCTTTACCGTCTGTAATTTCAGTTGCCAATACTTTTGCGGGACAAAGTTCTTGTTTTCCAAAAAGCGGGTGCATATCATTGCCAACGTGGGCGACTGTACCCGTCCCAAAGAGAATATTCCTTGTCCGGCTGCCACGCTTAAAGCCTGTGTACCATTAATTCCTATCAAATAATCCGCTTCGCTACGTGCCTGTGCCGAAAGGAAAAGGTTATCATACTGGCTACCGTCTTTCAGGTTTTGCAGTCCCTCACGGATTGCCTTGTCCGTAAGGCTGCTTATCCATAAACGGACAAAGGGCTTGTCGCATCCGATATATTGGTAAATATACCTGAATATAAGTTCCCCCTCTCTCCCTGCATCCGTTGCGACTATTATCTTGTCCGACTGGCTGAATACCTCTTTGATTACCTTTAACTGCTTCAACGCTCCGGGGTCAGCCTTGTACCCCTTTTCCGCTTTCACCTGCCGGGGTGTAAGTTGAAAACTATCCGGGATGATAGGCAGGCTTTCCCGGCGGAAACTCTGTATTCCGTAGGCTTCCGGCATTGCCAAACCTACAAGATGGCCGAACGCCCAGGTAACGAGATACCCGTTACCTGAAAGGTAACCATCCTGTTTTTCACTCGCTCCTAAAATGCGGGCAATGTCCCTTGCCACGCTTGGTTTTTCTCCGATTACTGCAATCATTTTAATTTCGATTTTAATTGTTCCACTTCTTTTTGTCTTAGGATTTTCCGGTCATAGTAGATGTGATAACCATCTGCATAAAATTGTCGGTTCTGTTCGTCTATGACTTTCCAGTCCGTTTTGTAACAAACAAAGAGAAACAGGACGAAACCAATAACCGGGATAAGTATTAATACCGCTATCATCTTTTGCGTCCCCTGCTTTGTTTGGGTTTGTCCGTCTGCTCCTGCTTCTCCTTTTTATCCTGCTTGGCTTTCTGTTTTTCAGTGGGTTTGTCCTGACCCTTTTTCAAAGGTTCTTTCACTTTCTTGGTGGCTTCGTTGGTCTTGCCCTCCGAATTGACCGCTACCTGTGTGCGGTTCTTGCTTGCCGGAGTAATTTCTTTCACGGCTGAACGGTCAAAGCTGGGGTTGTCACTGTAAAAGCCTAACTTCTTCTTATCATGGTTCACCTGTATATAAGCATCGTATTCGACCTCTCGCTTGTCTTTCAGCCCGGCAACAAAGATGGTCTTGTCATCGACTAAATCCTGCTGTTGCTGGCGGGATAGTTCTATTCCTGAAATGCTCTTGGGGATGGTTACACCGTCACTGGTGACAAGGCTGTTCGGCTGCGTCTGTTTCTGTTGCTGCTCCTGTGACTGTTTGGCATTGGGATAGATAAATTCCAGACTTTTCTTGTCGGCATTGACCTGAACGGTAGCTGAAAAAGGATTTTTACGGTTGGAAATCATGTTTTCAAGGAATATTCCTTTTCCCTCCCGTAAGGCTTCCTTTTGTTCCTTGTTCAGTTTGACACCCTTTATTTCATCGGGGATTTGGATGCTGCTTGCACGCATGGAAACAAGTTCGTTCGTTACCTTATCCACACTGACAAAAGAGGGTATCATTTCTCCCGTGATATAGTTTTTCAGGTTTACTATCCGTCCCATATTGCCCGTTTCAAGAAGATTGGCTTTATCCTCTTTGGAAAATTCATGTCCGAAGAACGGACGTTCGAGTTCCGGCTTTTGTCGGATGCCATGTATCGCCAAAACCACATTCCCGTCCTTGTCGTGCCGGAAAGATAGGCGTGCGTCCATCTTCATAATGGCGGAATTGTAGTTTCCTGCGATGGTGAACGCTCCGGGCGACTTGTAGCCCCTTAACATAGGCTCTAAAGCTTTTGCCTTTTCAAGCTGTTCTTTGGAAAGCCCGAAGTTTTTCAAGGCTTCCCAGTCCACCTTGTCAGGGTCGATGACATACTTGCTTTTGTCAGGTTGTTGCGGTGCTTGCGCTGTTGTTCCCGCTTCTTTGGCTGGTTGCTGTTGGTTTTGGGTTTCCTGCTGTTCTTTCTTGGTTTCCTGCTTCACGGTTTCAGGTGTTACCCGGTAACGTTCTATCTCCGCTTCATTTTTGGCGGTCGGATGGTCGAAGTTATCCCTGATTATCGGCTCGATTTTGGGAAGTTCCAACTTCGGGATTTTGAAGAAGTTAAAGCGGGTCGGGTTCTTCAACTGGTTCATCATGTTAGAAAAGAAGTTGGAAAAGAAATCGCCGTGACGGTCGAATTTCAGAAGTTCGCTGTTGTTCTCCGGCGGTACGGTTTGGAGTTCCCCGTTTTCATCCACGCCTTTCACTGCGCTGATTGTCTTTTTCTCCTTATCCAGTACAAGAAGAATATCCATCATCTGTTCGTCAGTGGTGGATTGGTTGGCTGTGTTTACATCCATAACTTTTTGAATTTTAGTGAGTAAATAAAAATTTCGGAAGTAAAAGTAAGGATGAAATAGACTATATTTAAGGATTGGGGAACGGGTGGCTTCATTAGTCCCCGTTTGGCTTCATTTGTCCATTCATGAAAAATAAAAGTCTATAATTTAACAAAGCGTTTATTTTTTACTAAATTTGCAAATATGAGGATATTAATCAGTCATTAAAAATAATAATATGGTATTTAATTCGAATGAAGTCATTGTACAGCATTTTGAACAAGCAACTTTAAGAAGCTATTATGTTGGTTTTGATTTTGGAGCTTTCAGGCTTGATGCACTAACTGAAATTTTAATGGATGCAATTGTTGATTTTGCATTTGGATATCATACAGGTATTCTTAGACAATATGATAGAAGAAAACTTAAAGAAGCAGCCAAAGCATTATATAATATCAAAGAGTTTAAAGATGCTAAAGAAACATATATTGACAATAATGAGGTTATAGATGATAGTATTGAATTGCCTGACAAAATCTTAAAAAGAGGGGAATTCGGTGAGCTAATACTACATGTTCTTCTTAGAGACTTTTTAAATACAATTCCTTTATTATCTAAAATATATTTTAAAGATACTGATGGAGCGACTGTTCATGGTTTTGATTCTGTACAAATAGGTCCTGACCTTAATACACCTGACACATACTCTCTATTCTTAGGCGAATCAAAGATATATTATAGAAAAGATGGCAAAGCAGGAGAAGATGGAGTAAAAGATTTAGTTTTAGACATTCAAGAACATTTTAATCGAAATTTTCTTGAACGTGAATGTTCACTAATTGCTAAAAGAAAACAATCTTTCATACCATTAGATGAATACCCAGATAAAAATACTCAAGAAGAATATGAGACTTTTTTATTTGAAAAGAATCACTGGTTCGAGAAAATGAAAAATGTCTGTGAAGGGAAACTGAAATTGAAAGACTTTTTATCTTCAGTAACAATACCTTTAGTATGTACCTATCAATCCAAACTTTTTGAGAATTTTAATGATGAGACTAGTCCTGATTTTATAAGTGAGTATGAAAGAGAGATAAAGAATTTAGAGGTAGTATTTAAGAAAGCACTAAATTCTATTGAAGAACAAACTGGAGAACCTAAAAGGACTAACCTTAATATAGTATTAATACTATTTCCTATCCCAAATAAAAAAGATTTAATTAAGGCGTTACATCAAAAATTATATAATCAGCAAAATGCATGATATTTTGAACATAATAAACGAAATAGAAACATCCGAAACTATTTCTTTTGATGAAAGTTTTCATTTAACACAAGTATGCTCTCAATGTATACTAAATGATGACATAGATGGGTATAAGTTGATTATAAATATTTTAAACAACTGGTATAAAATTCCACCTTCAACAATTGGATTATGGACTGATTTGATTGAAAGTGCAGGATTTTATCCTTATCTATATAAAAAACAAAAACAACTGAAATTAGAAAGTACAATCTCCCAAATACGAATGGGATTACATTTATCAGAAAATATTCCTAACAAATATTTTCATGATGAGCAATATAATGTACTACAATTATTACATACTAATAAAAATGTTATCTTAAGCGCCCCTACAAGTTTTGGTAAAAGTCTTTTAATAGAAGAGATTATCGCTTCTCAAAAATATAGAAATATAGTTATTATTCAGCCAACATTAGCATTACTTGATGAAACAAGAAAAAAACTCTCAAAATATAATGAATATTACAAAATTATTGTTCGTACAAGCCAAGAACCTGATTTAAACAAAAAAAATATATATTTATTTACTGCCGAACGAGTTTGTGAATATACTTATTTTTTTAATATAGATTTTTTGATTATTGATGAATTTTATAAATTAAGTGGCACTAGAGACGATGAGAGAGCTTCTGCATTAAATAATGCATTTCATTATATTTTAAAAAGATATAACCCTAAATTCTATTTGCTTGGTCCTAATATAGATGATATTAGTCATGGATTTGAAAAGAAGTTTAATGCTATTTTTTATCAAACAAAGTATTCTTTAGTTGATTCAAAGATTATAAATATATACAATAATTATACGGGGCAATTTGGTGTTAGTGGAAAAAAGAAGTCATTTAAAGAAAAAATACTTTTTGAACTATTAGCGGGAGATTTGGCAAATCAACAAACAATAATATATTGTTCTTCTCCACAGAGAGTAAGAAACCTATCTAAGAAATTTGCCCATTTCTTACAGGAGAATAAGTATCCCAAAAGCACAATAAAATATTCGATTGCCCCATGGATTAGAAATAATATTAATAAAGAATGGAGTGTAATTGACAATTTCACATATGATATTGGAATACATGACGGAGCTTTGCCTAAACATGTTACCACATCAATAATTGACTATTTTAATAGAGGAGAATTAAAATATTTATTCTGTACTTCTACTATTATTGAGGGAGTTAATACTAGTGCAGAAAATGTTATCTATTTTGACTACAACAAAGGACTTTCATCAGAGGGAAAAGCAAAACCATGTGATTTCTTTGACTACTCAAATATAAAAGGAAGAGCAGGAAGGATGATGGAGCATTATATTGGAAAAATATACAATTTTAATCCACCGCCATCTTATGAAAAAATAATTGTAGATATACCTTTTTATCAACAGAATCCTATAAAAAATGAGGTGCTAATACAATTGGATGATAGTGAAGTAATTAATAAAAGAACGGAGCAATATAAATACATTAGTAGGCTCCCTGAAAAAGAACGAGTTCTAATAAAAAATAATGGTGCAAGAGTTATAGGACAAAAAAATATAATTGATAAAATTAGACAAGAAATTGATATAAAGTATGAATTAATAGCTTGGGATAACTATCCAACTTATGAGCAACTAACTTACATCCTTAATATAGCATGGGAATACTTAATTATGCCAGGAGAAACAATAAAACCCATGACGGTCAAACGCTTAGTAAAAATAACGTTTGATTATGGATATAATAAAAGCCTTTCATCATTGATAAAATCTGATTTTAATTATAAAAAGACACTGGACAAATATAAAAATGAAACAGATATAAACATATGGGACGACTCTATTTGTGAAATATTTTCTATCAAGAAACATTGGTTTGAATATAAAATACCTAAATGGTTATCTGTTGTAAACGAGATACAAAAGTTTATATGTTCAGAGAAAGGGTTAAAAGCAGGAAACTACTCCTTTTATGCAAATCAAATTGAGAATAATTTTATTAGAGAAAACCTTACAATTCTTGCAGAATATGGTATTCCAGATAGTGCTATAAAAAAAATAGAACATAAAATACCATCAAACTTAAATCAAGACGATGTTTTAAGTTATATAAAACAAAACAAACTGTATAATGAAAAAACATTGATTGAGTATGAAAAACAAAAAATAATAGATAATATATAGTTCTATATTACAGAATAGCTACAATAGTAGCTATTCTGTTTTTATTAAATATTGCAAATCCGGGTCATTCTTAATCCGTTCCATTTCGTCCGTGACAATCTGCTGGACTTCCTGCTTGACCCGGTTATAATTCGCCTGTATTTCTTCCTGCATCCGGTCGTTCCCATCCCCGTCCCTGAAATCTATGATTTGGGGCAGTTTCTTGTAACTGGCTGTTTCCCGCTTCACTTTCTCGTTATCCACCACTATTTCACAATGGAATATTTTCTGCTCTATCCGTTCATCGAAGTTGTCGCTGACAGCACCCACGAACATACCCTGCGTGAGATTGGATATTTTGCTGGGCGGTATCAGGCTATCCATCTGCGTACTGATTGAGGTTGATTTGTCGTTCCGGTTGATAGTCATGCTCTGCCGCTTCTGTAAGACCTTTCCGAAGCGGTCTGAAAGCGTTTTAGCCGTTTCGGAAACCACCTGACCGGAAAAGATATTACCCACCGTATTTTCGATTACTTTGCTTTCCTTGTCCCCATAATCCCGGCGTAACTGGCTGAAATCCTGAAAGCCCAAACAGACCGCTACCTTATTGCTTCGTGCCGTTGCTATCAGGTTATCCAGTCCCCGAAAATAGATGGTCGGCAATTCATCTATGATTACGGAACTTTTGAGTTGGTGCTTCTTGTTTATCAGCTTCACGATACGGGAATTATACAGTCCCAAAGCACAGGAATAGATGTTTTGGCGGTCGGGATTATTGCCTACCACCAATATCTTAGGTTCTTCCGGATTGTTTATATCCAGTGAAAAATCATCCCCTGTCATTACCCAATACAAGGCGGGTGAAATCATCCTCGAAAGCGGGATTTTAGCACTTGCAAGCTGCCCTTGAAGCTGGTCTTGCGCATTAGATTCCCATGCGTCCATAAACGGTGAAAGGTAGTTTTCCAGTTCGGGGTAACTGGTTAAAATAGTGAACGTATCTGCATATTTCTTGTTCAGAAATTCGATAGCGTGCGGGAATGTACAATACTTGCCACCCTGATAAATTTTCAAAAACCAAATGATAGAAGCGAGTAGGATAATCGGGCTTTCCACAAAGAAATCACCCTGCTTGGTTATCCAACTGCGGTTCAAATTTAACATGATGGTATAACTGGCTTCGTATGCGTCCGATATGTCCGTCATAAATGCCGGATTTATCGGGTTGCATCGGTGGCTTTTTCGTGGGTCGTCAAAGTTTATCATGTAGAATTTAGGTTTTACCTTATACCCGTCCGAATGATTAAGCAAATGATTATAAGCAATTTCCGATAAATCGGGAAATTTATAATCGTATAGGTACATTGCGAACCCCTTTTCAATTTGCTGCTTTATAAATTGGTTTATAACTGCATAGGATTTCCCACTGCCCGGATTTCCAACAATGATGCACGCACGAAAAACATTTACAACGTTTATCCATCCGTCATTCCACTTCTTTTTATAATAGAATCGGGTCGGCAAATTTACAGAATATTCATTCTCAATCAACCGGGTTTCCTGCATAAAACTTTCATTATCTACATTAAACACATCATCCATCAGGTTATTTTTCAACAGGCGGGAAATCCATACTCCGGCAGCCAACAGAGAAAGATACCCGGCTGTCATGGTAAAGATATACAATGCTGTGTTTGCCGCCAGTGGCAACAGCAGAACTAACAGCCACCAGTTCAGGAAAAACAGGATAAAACCGATTGTCAGTAACACATAAATCCTGTTCCATGTGATTTTTTCCTCTTTCACTCCTTTTGTACCCAAACAGGAAAGCGCAAGGAACACCACCGAAAAAAGTTTGGTGTACAGGATATTGGAGAACAGCCCGGCGGTACGCTGGAAGTTCAGCAGGATTTTATCGACTACCCCGATATTGATGCCCCACTCCCGGAACGACTGGTAACAAAACCAGTAAATGTTTATCACTACAAATAAAATACTGATTGCCCGCATAAAGTCCACGACTTTTGCCAGTCCTCTTAAATCATCTTCGTTCTGCATAATTGAATTTTTAGGATTACTAAATACGTTTTTGTTTCTTCTTCTTTTTCTTCTTAGGTTGTGTAACTTGGCTGTTATCGGGTGGTGTATCATTCCCGCCGGATAACAAACCGAACAGTCCGGCAACGGCTTTACCCGTCCCCTCTGAAAGATGCCCGGTCGGGTTATTCCCTTGCGTATGTTCCTGCATTTCCGCTTTGCTGTTTCCCGTAGCAAGAGTACGGGAGCCAGTAAACAGGTCGTTGAACACATTGGCGGAAAAGTCCTTTCCCAACTGTGAACCGTTCAGGACGGTACGGTTTTCATGGTCGATGAATGTTACCCCGTATATCCTGCCCGTATCGTTCTGCCGGAAAAGAACATCTATACCTTTCTTTTTCAGTTCTTGTTCCAGTTCCTTACGGTTATGTGTGGATTTCATCACTGCACCAACCGTCCGGCGGGTACGCTCTTTCAGGTTCTTGTCCTGAATGTCCTTTGCGGATTTCTTGATGTGCCTTTGGATGGCTTCGTAACCTACCGACTTACCCAAAGAAGAAGATTTGAACGGGTTTCCCAGCTTTTCTCCCTTGTCATTGGTCGCCGAATAGACAATGCCGTTATAAGGTTTGCCGTTCACTTCCCCTTTCACTTCCTCCGCCTGTACATTATATATAGATAGCAGGGCTTTGTACTCCGTAAAACTTTGAAAGCGGTAACTGCCGGCAAGGGCTTTCACCGTATTGGATAACTGGTGCTTCACGTCCCCTGCCCGGTAGTCCACCTTTTTAAGTTCGGGACGTTCGGCTACCTGTTTCCTCTCTGCCGGATGCAGCCCGTACTTCTGTTCCAGTTCACGGGTGATTTGCTTGCTGCGGATATGCTCGAACTTGTCGTTTATCTTTTTACCTGTATCATCCACCCGGATAGAAACGATATGTATATGATGCCTTGCAATATCTTCGTGCTTGTAAACCATATACGGCTGATTGCCGTACCCCAGCTTATCCATATACTCTTTGGCAATATCCGCAAGCTGGCTATCGGAAAGCACATCGTCCGGGTGCGGGTTCAGCGAGATATGGGTAATCGGTTTTTCCGTTTTCAGGTCGGCGGGCAGGTGCATATCGAAACATTCCATACATCGCCGGATGCTGAAATTCCCATCCTCGCTTTCAAACATACGGTTGCTTAAAAGTACCTTTCCCTGCTCTTCATCCACCTTGTTTTGGTTGTAGGAAAGCGCACCGAACAGGGAACTGCCTACACTTATCTTTGCAACCATCTTATTTCAAACTCACGGGTCAGTTCAATAATTTGGCGGTTCAGGTCGGCAAGTTCCATCGTTGCCTTTTCCAGTTTATAGAGAAATGCGAGTGCTTTCTTCTCTGAAAAATTGGTATTAAGAGCCTTTACCACCTGATTGTAATTCACGGCGATACCTCGATACTGGGAATATAAAGCGGTCAGCCGGGTATAATATTCGACTGCCGCCTTGTCGATTTTAATCACTTTGAACGGTTCTCCAAAAATGCGGGCGGTGATAAAGTGCGCTTTCGTGCGCATACCCGACTGGTCGAACAATGCCAAAAAGCGGGCGTGGTCTATCGCATTGAAGCTGATAGAGTACCTGAACACTGCCGGGTCTGATTTGGGCTTGCGTCCTGCACCACCCGGACGGGGCGCATTTTCATTTTTCTGTTTCATGCTACATTTTTTTAAAGGGTTACGACTTCGGAGTGACCCTATCCCGGCTTCGTCCGGGCAAGGCGTTCAAAGCTGCTGAAAGAATTTCAAGCTGCTTTGGACACACCTTGCTATTTGCCAGTGCAAATAAAAATCCGCCTACGGACGGATTGGAGTTAGCGGATATTGGAACGCTCCTGACACCGGGGGCTTGGTTAGCCTGACCGATACCTTTCGGTTGCAAAGTAACGGGTATTAAAAATGCTGTGAAATAGTGGGTTATAGGACAAATGAGGACAAACGGGGACATTTGAGGACACCTTTCAAAAGGAACTACTTTTCTGTGTTTATTTGTCCCGAATTTAAGAAAGAAAGCAATATGGACGGATGGAAATACGTAACGGAAAACGGACGGAAAGAAAGCGGTTTTGTAATCTTGAAAACAAGATTTCAAGATTGCAATCTTTCAAGAAAACAAGAAAGCAAACCGGATGGAATGATTGAAAGCAAACAGTCATTCAATCAGGAAAGCAAACTGTCTGCAAAGAAAACAAGCTGTCTTTGTGGAATGAATGAAAACAAAGAAGCAAGAAAGAAAACAGGCTGTCTTTGCAGAAAGAAAACAATCATTCCGGCTTTCGAGCTTTCAACATGGAACGAAAGAAAACTATCCGTCAATCTGTGCGGATGGAATGAAATAAAGATGTATCACAAAAAAGAATTATTACAATGAAGAAAAAAAACTTGTATGTGGCTTTCTCCACCCAAAAGGGCGGGGTCGGCAAAACAACGTTCACCGTCTTGGTGGCAAGTTACCTGTATTACCTGAAAGGGTATAACGTGGCGGTCGTGGATTGCGACTACCCGCAACATTCCATTTCCGCCATGCGCAAACGGGATGCCGAACAGGTGAACGGGGATGAGTATTACAAACAGCTTGCCTTTCACCAGTTCAAGACACTGGGAAAGAAAGCGTACCCGGTGCTGTGCAGTTCACCGGACGAAGCGATAAAAACGGCGGATGAATTTCTTGCGTCTGCCGGGTCGGATTATGATGTGGTCTTTTTCGACCTGCCCGGAACGGTGAACAGTGAGGGCGTTATCAACTCCCTTTCAGGGGTGGATTATATTTTCACCCCATAGCCGCCGACCGGGTGGTATTGGAAAGCAGCCTTTCCTTTGCGGTAGCTATACATAAACTACTGGTAAAAAATGAAGCGTGCCGACTGAAAGGGTTGCACCTGTTTTGGAACATGGTAGATAGACGGGAGAAAACAAACCTCTACACCCTGTATGAGCAGACCATCGGAGAACTGGAACTACCCCTTATGAAAGTATTTATCCCGGACACCAAAAGATTTAAAAAGGAACTGGACGCACAGCGTAAAACCGTGTTCCGTTCTACGCTGTTCCCCGCAGATAAACGGCTGGTAAAGGGCAGCAACATGGAAGAACTGATAACCGAAATCGCATACCTTATAAAACTGTAACGATATGGCAAAGCAAAGCGGCGGGAAACCGCAAATAGACGAGGATTTTATGAAAGAGATTATTTCACAGGGCTTGCCCGTGAAGAAACAGGAAATGCCGTCGGCGGCAATGGAAACACCGGATAAACCGGATGATAAAACAGACAAGCAGGAAACGGCAAGGGAAGAAAAGGCCGTGAAAGAACCTGTCCGCCGGAAAAAGAACGCTCCGAGCGATTACCGGGCAACCTATTTCATGCGGGTGGACTTGACCGACCGCCAGCCGTTATACGTCAGCCGTACCACCCACGAAAAGCTGATGAAGATAGTAACCGTTATCGGCGGACGCAAAGCAACCGTGAGCAGCTATGTAGAAAATATCCTGCTCCGGCATTTCGAGCAGTTTCAGGACGAGATAAACGAACTGTACGAAAGCAAATTTGAAAAGCCGTTCTGATATGTTGAAGTGGTTTATTATCGGAACACTCCTGTATTACGCCATCCTCTTATGGCGATACCGGGATAGCTTGGGAACATGGTTTACGGGTAGGAAAAAGCAGCCGGAACAACAGGAAAGCAAACCGACCGTGAAAGCCGGAAACAGTGATTGCCTTGTAGGTGCAAGCCGTTACCGGATGGGACAAATGAGGACAAACGGAGACATCTTAGGACACCTTTCAAAAGGGGTTGATAATGCTTCTATATTTGTCCCGCAAAGTGATGAAACGGTGATTGGAACGTCTATCCCGCAAGCGATTGATACCGAATTTGAAATGGAGTTTGAAAAGGAAGATGCGGACGTTTCGCCGGATGAAATCGAAGCGGAAGAAATCGCCTGCTACATGGGGAACAGTGAGCCGGAAATGGCACAGGGTATCACACTGGGGGAACTGGGGCAAATGGTACAAGTCATTCAGGTTAAACAAGCATCCGAAGCGGAAGAACGGCAAGCGGTACAGACTATCTGCCGGACGGAAACAAACCTGTTTCATTCGCTGGTGGAACAGATTAACGGGGGCAGGTCACGGGTAGCGGAACTTTTACAAAAGCATGAGATACCCGTACCCGCCACCGTCCCGGCTGCCGGAAATGATGAAATAGCAGCCTTTGACATGAACGATTTTCTTTAATGGTAAACTTTAAATAAGTAAGATGATGAAACAAAGAGATTACGGTTAAAAAGCAAACCTTTTCGAACACGGGGAACACTCCCCGCAACCACAAAAATTCAATTATTAATCACTCCGCCGGGCGGACTATCCAACCGTCCGGCAATTTAAAAATCAATGTATTTATAATGAAAAAGAAAATTCTCTTTTCGGCAGCCGTTCTTTTGGCTGCATCTTCCGCTTTTGCACAGGGTAATGGCATGGCGGGTATTACAGAAGCCACCAACATGGTGACAAGTTATTTCGACCCGGCAACAAAATTAATTTACGCTATCGGTGCGGTTGTCGGCTTGATTGGCGGCGTGAAAGTGTATGGAAAGTTCAGCAGTGGTGACCCTGACACCAGTAAAACGGCGGCTTCGTGGTTCGGTGCATGTATCTTCCTGATTGTGGCTGCCACCATCCTGCGTTCATTCTTCCTCTAAAGAAATGGGCTATGGCAGACTATCCGATTAACAGGGGAATAAGCAAGCCAGTTGAGTTTCGGGGGTTGAAAAGTCAATATCTTTTCATTTTTGCGGGCGGGCTGTTAGCCCTGTTCGTGCTTTTCATCATCATGTACATGGTGGGTATCAACCAGTGGGTGTGCATCATCTTTGGCGTTACTTCGGCAACGCTGCTTGTATGGCTCACATTCCGGTTAAACGAAAAGTACGGGACACACGGGTTAATGAAATTGTCCGCACGCAAAAGCCACCCTTTCCATATCATCAACCGCAAAGCCATATCCCGATTATTCCATTTAAAACAAGCATCGAAATGAGAAATATATTGAAAGCTACCACGCTGGAAAACAAGTTTCCACTATTCACGGTGGAAAACGGGTGCATCGTTTCCAAAGATGCCGATATAACGGTGGCGTTCCGGGTGGAACTGCCCGAACTGTTCACCGTCACGGCAGCCGAATACGAAGCGATACACTCCGCTTGGAACAAGGCGGTAAAGGTGCTGCCTGATTACAGCATCGTACACAAACAGGACTGGTTCATCAAAGAGAACTATGCGCCTGACATCCAAAAGGATGATTTGAGTTTCCTTTCCCGTTCCTTTGAACGGCATTTTAATGAACGACCGTTCTTAAACCATACCTGCTACCTGTTCCTGACGAAAACGACAAAGGAACGTAGCCGGATGCAGAGTAACTTTTCCACCCTTTGCCGGGGCTTCCTTGTCCCCAAAGAGATAAAGGACAAGGAAACGGTCACAAAGTTTCTTGAAGCGGTGGGGCAGTTTGAAAGTATTATGAACGATAGCGGTTTCATCACCCTTACCCGCCTGAACTCGGACGAAATCACCGGAACAAGGGAAACGGCGGGTATCGTGGAAAAATACTTTTCACTCTCACAGACCGATACCACCACGCTCAAAGATATTTCACTGGGGGCTGACGAAATGAAGATTGGTGACGATATTCTTTGTTTGCATACCCTTTCGGATGCGGAAGATATGCCGGGAAAAGTAGGAACAGATACCCGCTATGAAAAGCTATCCACCGGCCGGAGCGATTGCCGTTTGTCGTTCGCTTCTCCGGTTGGGGTGCTGCTTTCCTGCAACCATATCTATAACCAGTATATCTTCATTGACGACCATACGGAGAACCTGAAACAGTTTGAAAAGATGGCTCGCAATATGCACTCCCTTTCCAAATACAGCCGTGCCAATCAGATAAACAAGTCGTGGATAGAGGAATATTTGAATGAAGCCCACTCACAGGGGCTTATCTCCGTGCGATGCCATTGTAATATCATGGCCTGGAGTGACGACCGGGACGAACTCAAGCATATTAAAAATGATGTGGGGTCACAGCTCGCACTTATGGAGTGTAAGCCACGCCACAACACCACCGACACGCCGACCCTGTTTTGGGCGAGCATACCCGGTAATCAGGCGGACTTTCCGGCGGAAGAAAGTTTCTACACCTTTATAGAACAGGCTCTTTGTCTGTTCTCCGAAGAAACGAACTATAAAAGTTCGCTTTCTCCCTTTGGTATCAAGATGGTGGATAGGGTCACGGGAAAACCGTTACACATTGATATTTCAGATTTACCCATGAAGCGGGGTATTATTACCAACCGCAACAAGTTTATACTTGGGCCGAGTGGTAGCGGTAAGTCATTCTTCACCAATCACATGGTGCGCCAGTATTACGAACAAAATGCGCACGTCCTGCTGGTCGATACCGGAAACAGTTACTTGGGACTGTGTGAAATGATAAACCGAAAAACGCACGGGGAAGATGGGATATATTTTACCTATACCACCGAAAACCCGATAGCGTTTAATCCTTTCTATGTTGAAGATGGGGTATTTGACATCGAGAAAAAGGAAAGTATCAAAACGCTTATCCTGACCCTGTGGAAACGGGATGATGAAGCACCCACACGGGCGGAAGAAGTGGCTTTGTCAAACGCTGTAAGTTCCTATATCGAACTGATTACTAAGGACAGTTCGATTACTCCCTGCTTTAATACATTCTATGAATATGTGAGGAATGACTACCGGGCGCACCTGCAAGAAAAGAACGTCCGGGAAAAGGATTTTGATATAGATAACTTCCTGAATGTATTAGAGCCTTACTATAAAGGCGGCGAATACGACTACCTGTTGAACTCCGACAAAGAGCTTGATTTACTGCATAAACGCTTCATTGTCTTTGAGTTGGATAATATCAAAGACCACAAAATTTTATTTCCGATTACTACGATTATCATCATGGAAGTGTTCATCAACAAGATGCGTAAACTAAAGGGTATCAGAAAATTAATATTAATTGAGGAAGCGTGGAAAGCGATTGCATCGGCGAATATGGCGGATTATATTAAGTACCTCTATAAAACCGTCAGAAAGTATTTCGGTGAAGCGATTGTAGTCACACAGGAAGTGGAAGATATTATATCTTCCCCAATTGTAAAAGAGAGTATTATAAACAATTCGGATTGTAAAATCCTGCTCGACCAACGGAAGTACCTTAATAAATTCGATAGCATACAGAACCTTTTGGGACTGACCGACAAGGAACGTTCACAGGTGCTTTCCATCAACCTTGCCAACCATCCCAACCGGAAATATAAGGAAGTTTGGATAGGCTTAGGCGGTACACAATCAGCCGTATATGCCACAGAAGTGAGTTTGGAAGAATATTACACGTTCACAACGGAAGAAACGGAAAAGATGGAACTTTTCACCTTGTCTGAAAAGTTGGGCGGCAACCTCGAACTGGCTATCAAACGGCTTGCCGAAAGCAAGCGCAATCCTGAAAAATAATCAATTAACAATTCAAAAATCAATCAGTATGAAACATTTAAATTTTTTGTTTCCGGTGCTGTTATGCACCTTGTTACTGGGATTTTCTTCCTGTAAGGAAACGAACGCCGACCGCTTGCGGGCGATGCGTGGCGACTGGGAAAGCATAAAGAACCGTCCGGCGTTTACCCTTTTTGAAGAAAACGGGCAATACAGGGTAACAACCTATCGAAAGACCTACCGGGGAACTATCCAAACGGAAACCTATCAGATTTCAGAACAGGACGGAAACCTGTTCATCGAAACGGGGCTTTCCGTCTTGCTGACCTACGACAAAGAGAACGACCGGATTCTACTTTCACCCGGCGGAGAATACAAACGGAGTAAACAACCAATAAAGAAATAAGCGCATGAGAACAAAGATTATAATGCTGCTCGTAGTATGCAGCCTGTTTACCGGAAAGGTAAGCGCACAGTGGGTGGTGAGTGACCCCGGCAATTTGGCGCAAGGGATTATCAATGCGTCAAAGAACATCGTACAGACATCATCCACCGCACAGAACATGATAAAGAATTTTCAGGAAACGGTAAAGATTTATCAACAAGGTAAAGAATATTACGATGCCTTAAAATCAGTGCATAACCTTGTCAAAGATGCCCGCAAGGTGCAGAAGTCTATCCTGCTTATCGGGGAGATTTCCGACATATACGTGAACAGTTTCCAAAAGATGCTATCGGATAAGAACTACACGCCGGATGAACTTTCCGCCATCGCCTACGGCTATACCCAACTGTTGCAGGAAAGTTCCGATGTACTGGAAGAAATGAAGGGTGTAGTGAACATCAACGGGCTTTCCATGTCGGACAAGGAACGGATGGACGTTATCGACCGGACGTATAACGCCATCAGGAACTACCGGGATTTGGTAAGCTACTATACCCGGAAAAATATTTCCGTTTCCTACCTGCGTGCGAAAAAGCAAAAGGACACCGACCGGGTGATGGCTCTTTACGGCTCGGCGGATGAACGTTACTGGTAACTTCTAAAAACAGATAAGTATGTTATTAGCAATCGAATTTGATAACCTGCATCAGATACTCCGTAGTTTATACACGGATATGATGCCTTTATGCGGGAATATGGCGGGGGTAGCTAAAGGAATAGCGGGACTGGGGGCATTGTTCTATGTGGCTGCCAAAGTATGGCAGTCGCTCGCCAGTGCCGAACCGATAGACGTTTACCCGCTTCTGCGTCCCTTCGTGATAGGCTTCTGCATTATGTTCTTCCCCACATTCGTACTGGGTACGATTAACAGCGTGATGTCGCTAGTCGTGAAGGGTTGTAACAATATGCTCGAAACGCAAACTTTCGATATGAACGCTTACCGGGAACAAAAGGACAAACTGGAATATGAAGCAATGGTGCGCAATCCGGAAACGGCTTACCTTGTTTCGGATGAAGCGTTTGACAAGCAGATAGACGAATTGGGATGGTCTGCGAAAGACATAGCCACGATGGGCGGTATGTACATGGATCGGGCAGCCCACAATATCAAGCAATCCGTCCGGGACTGGTTCAGGGAGCTTTTGGAGCTGCTCTTTCAATCGGCTGCCCTTGTGATAGACACTATCCGAACCTTTTTCTTGATTGTCCTTGCTATACTGGGTCCGATAGCCTTTGCCATCAGTGTATACGATGGCTTTCAGGCGACCCTGACCCAATGGATAACAAGGTATATTTCCGTTTACCTGTGGCTACCTGTTTCCGACCTGTTCAGTTCCATACTTGCCCGAATACAGGTGCTTATGCTGCAAAAGGATATTCAGGAACTATCAGACCCCAATTTCGTACCGGACAACAGCAACAGCGTGTACATAATTTTTATGATAATCGGTATCATCGGTTACTTCACTATCCCCACCGTATCGAACTGGATTATTCAGGTGGGCGGAATGGGTAACATGAGCCGGAATATTAACAGTGCTGCTAACAAAACGGGTAGCGGTGTCGGTGCGGTAGCCGGAGCAGCAACCGGAAACGCTGGCGGCAAGGTTGGCGGTAAACTAATCAAAGGTAATCAATAAATAAAAAACGAAATGGAATTTAAAAGTTTAAAGAACATTGAAACCAGTTTCAGACAAATACGTCTTTTCGGAATTGTGTTTGTCGTCATGTGTACCCTGATAACGGGTTATGCCGTTTGGAACTCCTATACGTTTGCCGAAGCGCAACGGCAAAAGATTTATGTGCTGGACGGCGGTAAGTCGTTGATGCTTGCGCTTTCGCAAGACCTGACACAAAACCGTCCGGTCGAAGCAAGGGAACACATGAAGCGTTTCCACGAACTCTTTTTCACGCTCTCACCCGATAAGAACGCTATCGAAAGCAATATCAAACGGTCGCTGTTCCTTGCCGATAAAAGCGCATTTAACTATTACCGTGACCTCTCGGGAAAAGGGTATTACAACCGTATCATTTCGGGCAATATCAGCCAAACCATACAGATAGACAGCGTTTCATGCAATTTCGATGTGTACCCTTATGCGGTGGCTACCTATGCCCGGCAAATGATTATCCGTGAAAGCAGCGTGACCGAAAGAAGCCTTGTCACCCGTTGCCGGTTGCTGAACGCTGTGCGCTCGGACAACAACCCGCACGGCTTTATGATGGAAAGTTTCGAGATAACGGAAAACAAGGACTTGAACACCATAAAGCGGTAAGCCATGATACGGAAAATACTTTCTCCGGTTAATCAGGCGGTTACCCATGTGCAGGACTGGGCGGATGAAAAACTCCGCCACCTGTGCGGGCGCATGACACCGGAAATAAGGCTGGCGGTCATATTGCTTATGTTCCTGTTCTTCGGCGGGCTATCCATCTACTTCACGGTATCATCTATTTACCGGATAGGAAAAGAGGATGGCGAAATTCTGCGGATAGAACACATCAGGCAGTTGCAGCTACAAAGTAAAGACAGTACGAACATTTTTAATCAGTCAGACAATGGAAGAAAAAGAAGTGAAGAATGAAGTTCCCGCACCGGAAACGGCAAAGGGAAAAGAACCTGAAAAAGAAAAAAAGGAACTGACCCCGCAGCAGATACAGCAACGGAAAAAGATGCTGGTTTACCCGCTTATGGGACTGGTATTCTTAGGGTCTATGTATCTGATTTTTGCACCGTCCGATAAGGATGAAGCAAAGGTGGAAAGCGTGGGCGGCTTTAACGCCGATATTCCGCAACCCAAAGGGGACGGGATAATCAGCGATAAAAAGACAGCTTACGAACAGGAACAGATGGAGAACAAACAGGCGGACAAGATGCGTTCCTTGCAGGATTTTGCCTTTTCGCTCGGAGAGGAAAACGGGAACGGGGAAGATTTGACCCTGATAGATAATGCTCCGGCGGAAAAGCCGAAAACCAATGTAATAGACTTCGGGGCGGGTGCGCCGAACAATACCCGTTCCTCTATCCAGTCTTCGGCGGCGGCTTACCGGGACATGAACCGTCAGTTAGGCAGTTTCTACGAAACGCCGAAAGAGGACAAGGAAAAAGAGGAACTCAAACGGCAGGTGGAAGAACTCACAGCCCGGCTCGATGCGAAAGAAAGCGGGGCGGGTAGCATGGATGAACAGGTGGCTCTTATGGAAAAGTCCTACGAACTGGCAGCAAAATATATGAACGGACAGAACGCACCCCTGCAAACTGAACAGATTGCACAGGTCACACCGTCCGCACCCGTTCAGAGCAAAGGAAATGCCACACCTGTAAAATCAGTATCGGACAGGACGGTTTCAGGATTGCAGCAACCTATGAGCAACAGTGAATTTATCGCCGAATACGGCAAGCCACGCAATTACGGGTTTAATACGGCGGTCGGTAGCAGCTATTCGATGGGAAAGAACACTATCCGGGCGTGCGTTCATAACGACCAAACACTTATGGACGGGCAGACCGTCAAGCTCCGGCTGTTAGAACCCCTGCAAGCGGGAAACGTGATTGTCCCGAAAAACAGCCTTGTTTCAGGAAGTGCTAAAGTGCAGGGTGAACGGCTCGACATACTGGTGTCCTCGCTCGAATATGCGGGTAACATCATTCCGGTGGAACTTGCCGTTTACGACAGTGACGGGCAAAAGGGGCTTTCCGTTCCCTCGTCACTGGAACAGGAAGCGGCAAAAGAAGCGATGGCGAATATCGGCGCCGGGCTGGGAACAAGCATTTCCTTTGCGCAAAGTGCCGGGCAGCAGGTCGCAATGGATATTACAAGGGGCTTGATGCAGGGCGGGTCGCAATACCTCGCCAAGAAATTCAGAACGGTAAAAGTACACCTGAAAGCGAACTATCAGGTAATGCTTTACGCCAAACAACAGTAATTTATTTATCAACCATAAAAATTTCAATCCAAAATGAAAAAGTTAATTATCATGTTTGCCCTGCTTTTGGGCGTGGTTTCAATGATAGCACAAAGTAACGATTTGTATCAGGGCATTACTAAAAAGCTGCCTTATCGCCAAATGGTGACACCTTACGGCGTACAGGTGACGTTTGCAAAAACGGTACACATCATTTTCCCGTCTGCCGTGAAGTACGTGGATTTAGGCAGTAACTACATTATTGCCGGGAAAGCGGACGGGGCGGAAAACGTTGTCCGGGTCAAGGCTACGACAGAGGGCTTTCCCGGTGAAACGAACTTTTCCGTTATCTGTGAAGATGGCAGTTTTTATTCTTTCAATGCAAAATACGCACACGAACCGGAAATGCTGAACATCGAAATGAAAGATTTCTTGGAGAATGAGGACACAACGGATTTCAGCCATACCCGGATGAATATCTATTTCCGTGAACTGGGTAACGAAAGCCCGCTTTTGGTAAAGCTGATTATGCAGTCCATCTACAAGAACAATGACCGGGAAATAAAGCATTTGGGATGCAAGCGTTTCGGGGTGCAGTTCTTGGTAAAGGGCATTTATTCACATAACGGGCTGTTCTACTTCCATACGCAAACGAAAAACAGTTCAAATGTGCCGTTTGATACCGATTTTATCCGCTTCAAAATTGTGGATAAGAAAGTAGCCAAAAGAACGGCAATTCAGGAAACCGTTATCGACCCGGTACGGAGTTATAACGAAATACTGGTTATCGGTGGTAAAAGTACCGTCCGCACCGTGTATACCGTTCCGCAGTTCACTATCCCTGACGATAAGATATTGGTTATCGAACTGGTGGAAAAAAACGGGGGCAGACACCAAACTATCCGGGTGGAAAATTCGGATATAGTGGCAGCCAAAGTGATTAATGAACTTAAAATCAAATGAACATGAAAAGGATATATTGTATTATATTCCTTTTTGTGTTGTGCCTGACTTTTAACCAGGCACACGCACAAAGATGTCTGCCGGGAATGAAAGGTTTGCAGGTCACGGGCGGTATGGCGGACGGCGTTCACTGGAACAGTAAAAGTGATTTCGCTTATTACTTCGGGGCTGCCATGAGTACCTATACTAAAAACGGGAACAGGTGGGTTATCGGCGGGGAATACCTCGAAAAGCATTACCCCTATAAGGATTGGCAGATACCCGTGAGCCAGTTCACAGGTGAAGGCGGTTACTATATGAACTTCCTTTCCGACCGGAAGAAAACCTTTTTCCTCTCGCTGGGATTGTCTGCCCTTGCCGGGTACGAAACAAGTAACTGGGGTGACAAGCTGCTGCCCGATGGCTCGATGCTGACGGATAAGGACGGTTTTGTCTATGGCGGTGCGCTGACACTGGAACTGGAAAGTTATATTACCGACCGGGTGGTGTTCCTGATTAACGCACGGGAAAGATGCCTGTTCGGTTCTTCCGTTGGAAAGTTCCATACACAGTTCGGTATCGGTCTAAAGATAATCATGTGATAAACTAACCCATTATATATAATGTATATGAGAAAGATTTTAAGCCGTATTTTGATGGGCTGCTATGTAATGGCCGCCATCTTATTTGTGGGTGCGTGTAATGACGATGTGGATATACAGCAGTCTTACCCGTTCAGTATCGAAACGATGCCTGTTCCGAAGAAATTAAAGGTGGGTGAAACTGCCGAAATCAGGTGTCAGCTTCACCGGGACGGGCGGTTTGAGGAAACAAAGTATTTCATCCGTTATTTCCAGCCGGACGGGACGGGAACGTTGAAAATGTCCGATGGGACGGTTCTACTGCCGAATGACCTGTACCCGCTTCCGGGCGAAACATTCCGGCTTTATTATACCTCTGCATCCACCGACCAACAGACCATCGACGTGTATGTGGAAGATAGTTTCCAGCAGTTGGTTCAACTGACTTTCTCGTTTAATAACGACAGTAGTAAGGATGAGGAATAAACCCTTTTATATGAATATGTTAAGAAACACTCAACAAAATATTGTTGGGTGTTTTTTTGTGATTAACTTTGTGCAACTAAAATAATGAATAAATATGATAATCAGAAATTTAATAAAGTCAATTTTTCTACCACTCCTAGTATTATTTGTATGGCTCATATTTGAAGAAAAGCTGATGCATGCCTTTGATACAAATATTTTACCTACACTTGCTGATTTGAAATTCAGTAATATTACTACTCTTCTTTTCTTCTTGATTGCTTTATTACCATTCTATGGAATATATAAATGTATCAAAAACAAATATTATATTCCATATCAAACATTTCTCATATTATCTATATTCGCATTTATTTATTTCAAACATAGATTAAGCGGGAATTACATATCCACACCGTCAACTATTTTCAATTTAGGTTATACTGATATAGGGGTAGTTATTCTTGTTATATTTCTCTTATCGTGCTTGTTTTCATTTTTTAATTATCGCAATAAAAATGAAAATGATGAGAGTGATATTTTTATATCAGATATGCCAATTCTCAACCCCCAATCTGATATTTTGGATTATTCCGAAAGCGCAAAGCAATTTGCAGAAGACTTAGAAAAAATCCAACTAGAAACATCGTGTAGTGTTGGACTGATAGCTCCATGGGGAACAGGAAAGACTTCTTATCTAAATCTACTTGAATATCATTTAGATAAAGATAAATTTATTGTTATAAAGTTCAATCCAAGATATTCAAAGGATATCAACAACATCCAAGAGGATTTTTTCAATGAATTATTTTCAAAATTAAGTAATTATGACTTAAGATTCTCATCCACATTTAAAGATTATCTTAAATCAATTAATATTGCTAATGAAAACAAAATAGTATCATCTATTTTTAATTTTTACAAAATATTGAACAAAGAAGATGAGAAAAATAAAATAAACAATGCAATTCTTAAATTAAACAAAAGAATAGTTGTTGTTATTGAGGATTTTGACCGTCTACTATCCGATGAAATCATTGAGGTATTTAAATTAATAGATGGGAATGCCTCTTTTTCTAATATAATATTCATCACGGCTTATGATAAAAAACACATTAATGATATAATTGGAAAGACATATTCCAATGAGGAAACTCTTTTTTCAGATAAATTTTTTAATATTGAAAAGCAAATACCTCTTAGACCATACGATAAAATATATCAATATATTGAAAGCCAATTATTGGAGAGAATCAACATAGATGTAAAGGATGAAGATTTATATAAATCCACTTTAGTTCATCATGTAGAATTATTAAAAAAATATATTGTAACTCTTCGAGATGCCAAAAGGTTCTTAAATCTATTTATCCATCAATATGTACACGTAAAAGATGAGGTTGAATTTAAAGATTACTTCTTGCTATATCTTATAAAATACAAGCACTTAGAAGAATATTTAAAACTATATAAGAAAGAAGTGGTGTCCACTAATATACTAAAGTCTCCTAATCAAATGTCTTTAAATGTTCACACAGAAATGAAATCTAAAGAGATTTTAGACATTCTTTTCCCTGAAGAGTCTTCATATAAGCTACGCTCAATAAATAATAGTATGGCTTTTGATATATATTTCCACGAAAATGTATATGGACATTTAAAATTAGCTGATATGGAACAGGCTTTCAAGCAAGATGAAGATTACAAAAAACTCATTCAGCAATTTATTGCACAAAAGACTATTCAAGATTTCATATCGTTTATAGACTCAAAAAATATACTCGCATTGCAGTCAAGAGAGCGATTTGAACGTTATTTTGATATTTGCCTATATTTATACATTCATAATATTGAATCAACCATTTCATATTTCAAAATATTAGCTCTTATTTATACTGAAAATGGTAAAGAAATTCAAGAAAATTACAAATATAAAGATCATGAATACAGGGATATTGTATTAACTAAATTGAAAGGGATATATCCGGAATACCCTTATGGTATCGTTCGTGCCATTCTTATTGGCATTATCAATAACGAATTTAATGAAAAGATTATATTTAAAAAAGAAGATATATTAAACGTGGCTATAAGTTCATTGCAAGATTTAATAAAAAATGACAAACATATAAGTCAGCAACATATTGAATTACTATACGGCTGTATATCTGACATAAACCCAACAACAAGAATAATAACATTAGATAAAAACTCGTGTTCAGTAATAAAAGAATATATAACAAAAAAACCTGCTGGATATTTCAAAAATTTTGTTCGTTTAGGAATGATTTCTTTCAATAAAGAGTTTAATTCTATTGCATGCGAACCTTTTTGGAAACAAATATTTAATGATAAAACTGATTTAGAATCATTCATTCGAGAGCAAAGCGAATCAGCAATACCCAATATTAATTTGATACAGAATTTCTGGGAATTATACAAAAACAACAATTACAAGCCTATTGAATTTCAAAATCAAGGGGATGTCCAAGAAAAAATTGATAAAGGGTTGATTAACGAGGTTAAAAAGCTTAACAAGCTATTAAAAATAGAAGAAATACTACAAAAATACGAAGAAGAGAAAAGTAATGATTCATCGACGCATGATGATACTTTCTATTTAGAGCAATGCAAAAAGTTATTAAGTGATATTGACGAGAATGGATTACATATAGCTAAAACAGACGAAATAAGGACTAAAATCCAGTCCATTATCTCTTCTATGTCCTAATTTCCCATAAACGGTTTCTTTGCTACTTTCTACCCGCATAGGCTCACAAAAGAAAGTAGTTAGACGAAAGTTCCGCCTAGTGTAGATTACAGTTCCGAAAAGCTACCAATATCACATTCCAATATAACGACCTCCGTCTGATGGGTGTAGAGGTCGTTTTACTTTGCTGCTTCAATGGCTTTTTCTTCACTGGAGTAAATCCCGAAACAAACCCGGCTTGATTGGGTTTTGTGTACGTCCGTTTGATAAAGGATGTAAATCTAACCTCTGAACGCTCTTAAACAGCATTCAATATATTTTTCTTCTCCCAGTATTTGGTTAATGCTTACCCCGTTTTTGTTTAAAGTTTCCATAACTTTATAATTTATAATGAATTATCAGATAATTAAAAGTGAAAGCAGCACAATGAAAATAAATGCCATACAGAACAGGTAAACGGCGGAGATAAACAACCGGAGAAAGAACCGAAGAATAAAAAAGCTGATGATTAAAGCTATCCACATTCCGGCGATGCTGGTGGCTGCCTGATAGATGATAAAAGTAAGCATGAACCACCGTAAAAAAGTTGCTATCTTATTATATGCTTTCATTGTCTTAGCGTGTTGTGGGTGGATTGCTCCACCCGGTTAATAATCAGGCACAACGGAAAACGAAACCGTCTTCCATCCAGTAATCAGTCATAAACAGGTCACGAGCAAAAGCCGAATAATCAAAGTAGGTCTTTGCGAACTCCGGCAGTTCGTAACATTGCTCTACGATTTCATAGGCGTAATCTTCCTCGTCCTTATATTCTCCCTGATAATCATCTTCAAAAAAGGAAATAAGGTTTTCTACATCTTCTTCGTTTATATCGTGGTTATGATGGTCGCACCATACGAAAAACGCTTCCTGCTGGGTTTCGCTTAATTTCTCGATAGCGTCCCGCACTTCAAAGAACTTTTCAGATAACCAGCTTTCAGAAATGAACGCTTCCGGGATATTCTCGTAATCCTGAAACATAAATTCCGGGTCTTGGTCGTCCTTGTGCAGTTCCCGGCACGCTTCCAAAAATTCGTCCTTGTCCGAATAGTCGGACAGGTCTAACCACTTGCCGAAAAGTGAACCGTTGTTATACTTGTTGTAAGTACCTACATAAACTCTTGCTTCTGATAATGTTACTGTTTCCATAATTCTGTGTCTTTTAAAATTTATGCGGATTTGAGAGGTAAGGGAGTTGGGTTTCATAACCTTTTTTCCTGTTTCTCGTAAATCTGACTTTTTTTTTATGCGTTTCCGGTCGGGGCGGTCGTTTTCGTTTCATATAGGCTTTAAAGGGCAGTGTTTAGGCTTTGCAAGATTTTAAAGAAAAATACTCTTTGGACGAAGTACAACAGGAAGATTTTTGTTTAAACCCTTTAGGGCTTGACCTTGCAAAGACGTGAAGAACACGGAAATACCTTTGCCTATGTGATACGATAATGACTGCTTCGGCTGGGGACTGCCTAAGAGGAAGATTTACAATAGGAGAAACTGGAAAAATGGTTTTATTTTAAAAGTAGGATATTGTGTTTTTGTTGCCAGTAACAAAAAAAGGGCTTATAAAAACCCCTCGTCTGCAAAACTGTAATAGCTTTCTTCTGTCAGGATGATATGGTCTAACAGGTGTAAATCCAATACCTTGCAGGCTTCTTTTATTTTTAAGGTGATTTGTTTGTCCGGTTCACTCGGACGCAGGTTGCCTGATGGGTGGTTATGTGAGAGGATAATCCCCGAAGCATGGACTTTTAAGGCTGTTTGCAGGATGATTTTCACGTCCATTACTGTTTCAGCCATGCCGCCTTTAGAGATAAGGGAAACACCTAAAGCCTTGTTAGCCCGATTGAGGAACATTACATAGCTTTCTTCGTGGTGTTCCATACATTCTACATAGAACGGTTTCAGGTAAGAGTAGGACGTTTCAGAAGAGAAGATTTTTATTCTTTCGGATGCTTTTACATTGTCCTTATAAGAGATAGTGATTTCCGGCATGGTAAATTCGATTGTTTTCATAACGCTTGAATTTTAAATTAAACAATAAGAAATTTTGCCGGACACCCACAGTTTGGCGGGGACTTCAACCATATCTTTTCAAAAAATACAACCCGTAGGTGTGGAGATTTTTTAGAAAACCGGAACGGCTCGGATTTGGTATTTGTCCCTGCCGGGCTGTAACTTTGCTAAAATTTGTGATTGAGATACATTACTTTAAGGAACTGAAAAGGGGTATCACTGGTGACACCCCTTAGACAACTGAATACCTTAAACCGTTATTCGTCATAGGTTCTATATCCTATCGGCTTGCGTGGCTTCGGTTCAGATTTACTTAGTAACTGGGTCAGTGCTTGATAAACTTCGCTGAATTGTGCATCCGTACTTTCTTCCAGTTCTTCAATACGCTTTAGTAACTCCTGATAGCCTGTTATCATTTGACGCAAGGCTACAAATGCCCGCATGATAGAAATATTCACCTGTATGGCAATAGGGCTGCGTAGCACACCGGACAGTGCAGCTACTCCCTCTTGCGTAAAAACATAGGGCAAATATTTAGTGTGTTTACCACGTTTTGAACTGCTTTCTTCTTCCATTTCATCCGGATTATTCTTTAAGGTCACAATTTGTGACCTTAAACATTCGACTTCTTCCTTTGTCAGTTCAAACATAAAATCTTCCGGGAAACGTTCTATATTACGTTTCACAGCCTGTTTCAACGCTTTTGTTTCCACCTGATAAAGTGCCGCAAGGTCGCTATCGAGCATAACCCGGCAACCTCTGATTTCATAAATCTTGTTTTGGATGATTTGTAAGTCCATAATGTTATTATTTAATGGTGAGTAATAAAGCATAAAGGGACTTATCACAATTTGTGATAAGTTTCCCTATATACCTATTTTATAGATACTTCTTTATAGATTTTTTCAATGCCGACAAACTTCTTGTCAAGCCCCTGCATATCGTTACTGATTTTATTATTGGTAATGCGGGCGTATATCTGTGTCGTTTCTATATTGGTGTGTCCCAACATCTTACTAACCGTTTCAATAGGTACACCCTTTGCAAGCGTGGTTGTCGTGGCAAATGTGTGCCTCGCAAGGTGAAATGTTAAATTCTTTTTAATGCCGCAAATATCTGCGATTTCTTTCAAATACGCATTAAGTTTTTGATTGCTGATAATAGGAAGTACCTTTCCGTTCGGTAATTTACCTTTGTACTTTTCCAATATCATTTTAGGAATATCCAGCAAAGGAACGTTCACATCTGTATTTGTTTTTTGGCGTTTGGTAATTATCCACAAATTACCGTCAAAGGATTTGCGGATATTATCTTCCTTTAAGTTTGCTACATCCACATAAGCCAAACCACTGAAACAGGAAAAGATAAAAACATCACGCACCTGTTCCAACCGTTCGGAAACCATTTTCTTTTTGAGGATGATTTTTATTTCATCCTCTGTTAAATATCCCCTATCCACTTTTTCCAAACGTATTTTATAGTTGGCGAACGGGTCGCCTATCAAGATGCCGTTATTACGGGCTATCAGGATAATGCGTTTGAAGAACTGCATGAACTTGGCGGTCGTATTAAAGCCACATTTGCAGGTGGTACGCAAATATAACTCGAAGTCGGTAATGAACATCGGGGTTATTTCCTTTATAGAAATATCCGACAGGTTATATTTGCTTTGGATGAACTCTGCAAGATGGCGGCGGGTCACTTCATATTTACGATAAGTGGCAATCGTCTTGGATATGCCGACCAACTGTTTCACATCATCATTGTGCTTTTGGAAAAGGTTAAGTATGGTGTCGTGGTTCTCGCTATGACCTAAAAATTCATTCTTCACCTTTTCGGCGGTAACATAATTGTCACGCCGTTGTAGTTCGTGGTAGATGGTATTAAGGGATGCGTTTATATCATCCAGCAATCGGTTGATGCGGATAGCTTCCGCAGAACGTCCGGCGGCTTTGCCTGCCTTGCCATCCCAAAGTTTGGGTTGAACGTCCAGCTTGGAATTAAAACGGCTTGCCACACCATCAATCGTGATACGGACGAAAATAGGGTAACTGCCATTGATTTTTTGCTTGTCCTTTTTCACGAAGAAAAGGACGTTGAATGTACTCTTCATAAACTCACTTTTTTGGTTACAAAACTACGTTAATTAGCTCAAAGTGAAGTTCATACAGGCTCGCCAAATAGCGACAGAAGTTCGCCAATTTCGGACTAAGTGTACCCCTTTTAGACTTTCGGTTGTCGGGGGTACAAATTAGGTTACTAACTTTGTCTTTTAGGGGCTAAATGATGTCTGGTAGGGCAGACATAAGGGGATAAAAAAAATTCCACAAATCATTGAATTTGTGGGACTTGTCTGCTTACTGTCCGGTTTTGTCCGGTTAGTTCAGCGGAGAGACAGGGATTCGAACCCCGGGTACCTCGCAGTACAACGGTTTTCAAGACCGCCGCAATCGACCACTCTGCCACCTCTCCAAAACTTCCTTATCAGAAGTGCTTTTCGTTAAAAGCGGTGCAAAGGTACAACTCTTTTTTTGATACGCAAATATTTTTAGGACAAAATTTACGAAAAATAAAATTTGGATGGAAAATAAAGCCGGCAAAATGCCTCCATAGTCCGGCATTAATTAATTCTCATTTTTCCTTTGCATATTTGCATTTTATGCATATCTTCGCCCAGTTTTCACAACAGAATAAACAACAAGCGAAAAAGCAGTATGAGAAGTATATTTAAGACTAGTATTATTTTTCTATGTCTACTCACACACACACTTTTATTAGTAGGTAGTACCCCTAAAAAAGATATCGACCATATTCTGGTCATCAGCGCTTATGCAGACTCCAATCCCTGGAGTAACGGCTTCATCACTCCTATTGTCACTATGGCTTCACAAGACAGCACTATAGGAGCATACACCATGAATCTGAATATGTTTGCTTTGCAAAATGCCAAAGACGTGGATAAATTTGAAGCAAGTATCTGCGAGATGCTTCCTTCCACTCCTCCCAAAATAGTGGTATTTATAGGAAATGCAAGTTTCGTTTTTTGTGATAACCTCAATAAGATATGGCCGGACATTCCTATGTTGCTATGCGGCGAACGGGATTATACAGGCCCGGACAGCCTTATCATTCAAGCTCGTGCACTCACTCCGCAGCAACGTATCCCTATCAGCGATTTACAAAAGACGATGAACTTAACCATGTTGTATGCCAATCTGTATATCGAAGAGAATCTGCAACTGATGAAGCAGCTCATTCCACAAATGAAGAAAGTCATTTATATCGGTGATGGTACATATATATGTCAGCAGAACGCTTATGATCTTTCCGAAACGATCAGGCAAAAACATCCGGAACTAGAATATCAGTTTATTTCTGCAGAAAACACCTCTACCGATAGTCTTTTCACCATTCTCCGCCAACAAAACCCGCTCACTACCGGATTTTTATTTTCTTCCTGGCTACGAAAAAAAGACTATGAGGACAACCTGGTGATGACCAGTAACTCTCACCGTATTATTGCCACCTCCTCCGTCCCTCTTTTTTCATTTAGAAGAGTAGGCATTCAGGAAGAAGGAGGAATTGTTGGTGGTTACATCTATAATGAAAAAGATTACATCAACCGGATGTTAACCACCATAAAAGATATCATTCACGGAAAGCAACCCCGCTATATTCCGATTCATAATGCCGGGAATGCAACTCCTGTATTCAATTATCAGTCGTTACTGCGTCGCGGGCTCGATCCGAAAAAATGTCCCCAAAATACAGTTTTCTATGATGCGCCTCCCACATTCTGGGAGAAATATGAATATGCGATCATCGGAACAAGTTGTCTGTTCATTCTGTTGCTGTTAGTCTTCCAATATTATCGCGTCCGGGCGCTTGAAAGAATGAAGCGTATCCAATACAAAGAGTTGGAAAGCACGGGTAAATATTATAATATTATCAACAACATGCCTATTCTTTACATGGTGGAAGAACTTATAAAAGATAAGGACGGACGAATTGTAGACACGATATATGTGGACGTGAACCAACATTTCGAAAAGAGATTTTTCGAGAAACAGAAAGTTGTCGGCAAACGGGGAAGTGAAATCTTTTCAGAGTCACTGCCGCAATTTCTACATTTTATGAATATTTCCCTGACAGAAAAACGTTCCATCACTTTTTCCTACTATTATAAAGAGATCGATACTTTTTATGACGTAGTAGTCAATGCCAGCGAAGACGGACGTTTTATGCATATATTCTGTATGGATAGCACAGAGCTGCACCATGCCCAGATGCAAATGCGTTCTATCAATCATAAACTATCCATGGCACTCGATATTGCCAACATCATCCCCTGGAAATGGGATTTAAAGACGCATACTATACATTATGACGTAAACAAAATCAGCGTCTCCAGCAATGAGAATACCGAAATAAGTGATGAGCAGCTTTGCATATCCGACGAACTGTATTTTGCCAAAATACATAAAGAGGACCTTCCCAAGGTGAAAGAAGCCTACACAAAACTAATCACTAAACATACCAGAAAAGTAAAAGTGGAATATCGTTTCATTAATGAAGCGGACGGAATGGAACATACTGACTGGATAGAAGCTCAGGTAGCTGTGGAAAGTTATGATGAAAACGGACAGCCGCTTACTTTAGTAGGTTCCTCACTGACCATCACCGACCGGAAAAGCATGGAAAACGATTTGATTTCCGCTAAAAACCGCGCTGAAGAGTCCAACCGACTCAAATCGGCTTTCCTAGCCAACATGAGCCACGAGATCCGCACACCACTCAATGCGATTGTCGGTTTCTCCGGAATATTGGCTTCCACCGAGGAAGAGGAGGAGAAACGAGAATATGTCAGTATCATCGAGAATAACAACACACTGCTTTTACAACTTATCAGTGACATTCTCGACCTCTCAAAAATTGAAGCTGGCACAATGGAATTTGTCTACACAGACTTCGAACTGAATGGTGTTATGACCGAGCTGGAAAGCTCGTTACGCCTGAAACTGTCTCCCGACAAACAAGTCACGCTCACTCTCGAAACTCCGTTACCGGAATGCTATATTCATGCCGAGCGCAACCGTATTTCACAGATTATCATTAATCTGGTAACAAACGCCATCAAATTTACAGAAACAGGTAACATTTGCATAGGCTACCAAATACGTGATAACAAACAACTTTATTTCTATGTGACTGATACCGGCTGCGGCATTTCGGAAGACAAGCAAGAAAGCGTATTTGGACGTTTCGTCAAACTGAACAACTTCGTACAAGGCACAGGACTGGGGCTTTCGATTTGCCAGACTCTCGTTCAGCAAATGGGAGGTGAAATCAGTGTATGTTCAACCCCCGGAGAGGGTTCCACTTTTTGGTTCACCCTCCCCTACCGTCCCGCGCTCGAAGCTCCGCAACAGGAATCAACAACAGAACCAATCAAAATAAAGAAGCAAAAAATCACCATCCTGGTGGCGGAAGACCATGGAAGCAATTACCGTCTGATAGAATCCATTCTTAAAAAAGACTACAATTTGTTACATGCCTGGAATGGAGAAGAAGCAGTAAATCTATTTAGGGAACATAACCCACAGCTCATTCTGATGGATATTAACATGCCCGTGATGGATGGCTACGAGGCAACCAAAGAGATACGCAAATACTCCCAACGGGTTCCCATCATAGCCGTTACCGCATTCGCCTATGCTTCGGACGAACAGAGAGTGATGGAAAACGGATTTGACGCTTATATGCCTAAACCCATCAATGCCAATCAACTGAAAGGACAGATCACTTCCATACTGATGAAACATATCACTTTTATGTAGTCCGGGAAAGGTCATTTCCAAAGAATAGCAATATCTAGGTATTTTATGTTGAAAAGCATAAAATAGAGCATATTTATGCCGATTATATGAAAAATCATTGTAACTTTGTGCGCTCTAAAGAAAAGGATAACTACAACCTCTAATTTTATCATTTATGGAATTAAA